>Ga0114966_10000709_pt1 | contig 32010 bp, 24 predicted proteins | sample M_130207_XF_Meta_FD_87029 | JGI IMG/M metagenome (GOLD analysis project Ga0114966, IMG submission 87029) | Freshwater microbial communities from Lake Montjoie, Canada to study carbon cycling - M_130207_XF_MetaG | ecosystem: Environmental > Aquatic > Freshwater > Lake | place: Lake Montjoie... | reverse complement strand
TATCCGAGGCATGGGACTGCACAAAGTCCTCATAGTAGTCGATGCCATAGACGAAGGTGCCGATGGGCGAGTCACTCGTGAACTGAAGATCGGCGCCGAGCGTGGTGAGATCGACCTTGTTGATTGAGCGGGTGCCGCCGCCGGTGATGCGGAATTGCTGCTCACCTGCTGTTTGCAGCGAGATAGTGAGGCTGGCCTTGTCGATGAAGCTATTCAAATCATGGCCGACGAGACGGACATATGACAGGCTGCGCTCCTGGTCGAACAATCGCACGCGATCTGTGCCGATAACAGTGCCCGCAAACGAAACGCCGGATGTGGTAGAGTGCGTGCGCCACGCGTCGTTCTGCCGTGCTTGCTGATGCACGGCGGTAAAGCTCCATTGGTCGTCCAGCGCCACGTCAAGTCGTACATCAAATGCCCAGTTGTCATAGCCCGTGTGCAATTGCCGCCGCCCGCTGCCATCCGTGACATCACCAAATTGGCTGAGCGTCACACCGGCATGCAGGCCCCACTTCTGGCCTTCACCAATGCTGGTTTCGAGATGCTCGACGTTGCTATGCTCTGCACTAGAGTGCCGATGGCTGGCTAGGCCATGGCGGAAGAAGCCGCCTTCAGCTTCGCTGAGATAGCCGGAGTCCTTGGTGAAGGCATTCACCGTGCCGCCGACTGCGTCACTGCCATAGAGTACGGACCCCTGTGATGGCAAAACCTCAATGCGACTAAGCGCCTGTTGATCGATCGTGTTCCAGTATTGGTTCGGACCGTCGCGAAAGGTGGAGTTATTGAAACGGATGCCGTCGATCATCATCAGGTTGCGAAACCCAGTGAAACCGCGGATGAAGGGCGACCCTTGGCCGTTGGATGTTTTCTGAATCGCCACACCGGGCGTTTCCCGCAGCGCCTCGGGAAAGGTGCGCACCAGACGTTCCGCCATCTGCTTTTGATCCAGCGTTTTGACTGCTGCGGGCACTTTGGAAAGCGAACTGGCGCTGCGCGTGGCGGTGATGACGACTTCGGGGATTGGTGTGCTGTTTTTTTTCAGCGAGGCAGGATCAGCAGCAAAACTAAGTGTGGTGGTGACAAAGATGAAGGATAACGAGCAGGTGCGCATGGTTTGGTTCGGAATCGAAACGAACTCAAGCAGCCGAAGAGCTTCTCGTCACGCATGTCGTGTGCCAAAGCCGCAGTGTGGACAGGAATGCGTCCGCATCCTGCGTGCACGGTCAAAATTTGACCACAGAGTGTACCTGACTCAGCCTTCAGTGAACTGGCCGAGTGCGCGGAATTTCTGATAACGCGCTTCCAACAGTTTAGGGGTCGGAATTTGGGTAAGTTCGGTCAGAGCCGCGAGCACGGCGTCTTTGAGCGAGAGTGCTGCGGCCGAGTGGTCGTTATGGGCGCCACCGAGTGGCTCGGGAATGATGCCATCGATGATGCCGAGCTTGGACAAGTCTTGGGCGCTGAGTTTGAGTGCAGATGCGGCTTCAGGGGCATGCTCGCGATGTTTCCACAGGATCGCGGCACAACCTTCGGGGCTGATGACTGAGTAGTAAGCGTTCTCCATCATGAGCACGCGGTCAGCGATGCCGATGCCGAGGGCACCGCCGCTGCCGCCTTCACCGATAACGATGGCTATGACGGGTGTGCGCAGGGTCATCATCTCGCGCAGATTGAAGGCGATAGCTTCGGCGATATTGCGTTCTTCAGCGCCGATGCCAGGGAAGGCTCCGGGGGTGTCGATAAGGGTGATGATGGGCAGGTTGAATTTCTCTGCCATGCGCATGAGGCGCAGCGCTTTGCGGTAACCTTCAGGGTGGGCGCTGCCGAAATTGCGCAGGAGGTTTTCCTTGGTGTCACGACCTTTCTGGTGACCTAGAATAGCCACACGTTGACCGCCGATGGTGGCAAAGCCTGCGGGCATGGCGTTATCGTCGCCAATATGGCGGTCGCCGTGCAATTCCACGAATTCGTCACAGATGTGCTTCACGTAATCCAACATGAAGGGACGGGCAATGTGGCGGGAAATCTGCACACGCTGCCACGGGGAGAGGTTCGCGTGGATGTCACGCTGCAGGGTGTCCAATTTGGCCTCCTGATCGGCGATCTGAGCAGCGAGTTTGTCGCTGGGTTTGGCAGCGAGCTTTTTCTGCATCTCCTCGATTTCTTCGCGAAGTTTGACGATGGGTTTTTCGAATTCCAAAACTTGTTTCATGGCGGTCAGGAAAGGGGTGGGAGGTGGTTAACGCACGAGGCTCAACTTTGACCCTTTACGCACGAGAGCAAAGAGTTCTTCGATGTCTTCGCGGGCGAGAAAGATGCCGGTCTCGGCGGCTGCGGCCGGGGCTGGCGGCGGAGTGGCAGCCGGTGAGGAGCCTTTCTTAGTAGGTGCAGCCTTCGCTTCCTCTACGGGCAAGGCACGAGCAACGGGTGGTGTGCTGATGACGATACCGGACTTTGTGCCAGCGATCCATTTCTCGGCGTCTAGATAATGCGGGTCGGTCGAACTCGTGGCTTTGCCATCATAAACGGCATTTTTGCCAGCGATCTCCATTTGCACCGGCAACCGCGTGCCGGCTGGCAGGCGGATGTCTTTTGCATCATAGACTTTGAACAAGTACTCTTTGTCACCCACGTTGCGCAGCAGCATGACCTGCTTTTTGGACACGCTGACACCGAGATTGAACTCCATCGGGATGAGCGTGAGGTGGTCGCCCGGCTGGAGCATGGGACTCATCAAGCCGTTCATGCGGATGATGGAGTCGATGGTAGTGTTGTGGGCACCCGCGATGCCCAGAAGTGAATTGCCCGGCTGCACGATGTAATCCTTCTTGCCAGCCATGTTGTTAGGCGAGTAGAGCTGATCAAGATTGATCTCGCCGATGATGCGCATGGCCTCGGGGCTGGCTGAAGAGTCGGGAAATTGCTGGCGCAGTTTGATGAGCGCATCGCGTCCTTCCTCGCTCTTGCCAGCACGGATAAGATCGACTGCGGCTTCGAAACGCTTCAAGCCTGGATCGATCCGCGGCCGGTCCTTGCCCTTCATCGCGGCGATGTCGTTTTCGAGTTGGTTTTCCTTCAGCAGCACATTGGTGTAAAACCACCAACCAACGGACAAACTCCCGGCCACCAGGCCGATGGTGATGAGGAAAACGAGAATCTTGAGCTGTGCCTTGGCCATCGTTGAAGCAAAATGCGCGCTCAGCCGAGCAGGCCGCGCCGTTTGAAATCGAAAAGGTTGATATTCTGGGACTTCTCAATCATCTCAACGGTGAATTTGAGCAGGCAGATTTCCCAAGTGTCGTCCACGCCTTGAATTACCGCACGCATCGGATTGCCAGTGGTGCGGATGTTACCGAGCAGTTTGCCACAGACCTCTTCCATGGACTCATGCACGATCTGTTCGGTAATGTCACCTTTGCGGAATTTGAAGCCGTATTTCAGAATCGCCAGCTTGTGCAGGTTGTCTTTGAGGAAATCGCCAAAGGCGGCCACCTCGGGGCCGAAGCCCTCGAAATCGAAGTTGCCGGGCATTTCCGGACGCAGAATCAAAGGTTTCTCCGCTTCAATGCGGCCTTCACGCACTCGCACGGCCCCCACAGTGTCCATGAGTTCGGTGACGATCTGAAATTCAAACTGCGTACTGCCAAAAGTGTCGATGCGGCGGTCGGGTTCGTGCAGTACCTGGGTGTTTTCCAAGGCGTATTGAATGTCGAACTCGGTGGGCATGTTTTTTGGGGTGGCGGAGAGTAGGCTGCTTGTGTGTTGGAGCCAGTGATTTCTTGGAGTGGGGCTGGAGGAAGGCTGGGTGGTCATTTTCTTGTCGCTGGCAGGGCAAACCCGTTCCAAAATCCATGCATGTCATCCGGTCATCTTCTTGTCCTCGGCGGCAGCATCATGTGGATGCTGCTTTGCATGCGTTTCTGGTATGCAATCGACCGTGAGCACACTTGGCAGCGGCGGTTTATTGCCATCGGGGCAGGGGTGGGTGGCGGTTTGATCTATCTAATTGGCACCATGATGCTGGAAATGCTCAAAGAGAGCACACCGCCTGAATCGACGGGCGGTGCAGAAATCCGTGTGTCAGCTCCAGCTGTCTTAGAGCCGCAGAAAACCAAGCAGTAGGCGTGAAATCACTCCACGTCACCAAAGCCTGACGACACCAGTTCCTCGAGATCGGCCACGGCCGCCTCAGCATCATTGCCATCGGCAATGATTTTGATCGTTTCACCACGGCCAGCGGCCAGCATCATGAGTCCCATGATGCTCTTACCGTTCACCGGTTCGTCGTCCTTTTCTACCCACACGTCGCATTGGTATTTGCTGGCGCGTTTCACGAACTGCGCGGCTGGGCGCGCATGCATGCCCATCTTGTTACGGATCGTGAGTTCTTTTTCAATGCTCATGGGAGGTCGGGTGCCTTACATTTAACCTAATTGGTCATCCGTCATCTTTTTTAACAACCTTTGATCAAACTCTACCGCACTATTGTAGCCGAATGCCCGCAGTTTGTAGTTCAGGGCCGCCAGTTCGATCAAGGCGGCCACGTCGCGGCCGGGTTCGACTGGCAGGGCCACCCGCTCAATTTTCATGCCCATCACGTCACGGCCGTCGGTCGTCACGCCTACGCGCTCCAAATCTTCAGTTTTTGCGCCTCGCACGAGTTCCACGATCAAATCCAGCCGTTTGCTTAAGCGCACGGCTCCGACGCCGAAGAGCGCCGCCACATTTAGGATGCCCAGACCACGGATTTCGATCATACCACGGGTCATGTCCGGCGCTGAACCGACGATTTCGCGGTCCTCGATCAGCCGTAGCCGCACAGCGTCATCTGCCACGAGACTGCCGCCGCGTTGAAGTAGCCCGATCACGCTTTCGCTTTTGCCGCAGCCGCTGTCTCCTTGAATGAGGACGCCAATGCCCTGCACATCGACCAAACAGCCATGCACCAGCAAATTGGGGGCAAACGCCCACTCCAACTTGATTGTGGCCGCGTTGAGGAACTTCATCGTCATCATGCTCGTTTGGAAGACGGAGATACCAGCGCTATTGGCGATATCGATCAAATCATCACCAATTCGATGGCCACGGGCGATGACGATACACGGAATATCCCAGGAGCAGAGCTGGCTGAAGCGTCCCGCACGCAGTTTCGGTTCCAGCCCTTCGAGGAAAGAACTCTCCGAGTTACCGATCACCTGCACACGCTTGTAGGCGAAATAGGTGAAAAAGCCGGAGAGCGCCAGACCAGGGCGGTTCACCGAGGGTTCGCTGATCTTGCGGGAGAAGCCTGCATCAGTGCCAACGAGCTTCAATTTGAGCGCTTTTTCATTCAGCTGAAAAAATTCCTCCACCGTCACCGAGGACGGGCGTTTGATTTTGGGCTGCAGGGGCATGGGGGCAACTCTACTCGCTCCCCCTCCGCGGCAGCAACGAAAAACCAAGCTCGCGCTGGAAAAGCTGCCCCAACCCGCTAAATGATTGGCCCCCCGAACGCCGCCATCAGCGGTATTGGCTCTTTTCCACCTCTCCCATGCCTCGTAAAAAGGAACCCGTCTTTGACTCCATGGCGTCTGTCATCGCAGACATCCGTGCTGGACGCATGGTCATCGTCACCGACGACGAAGACCGCGAAAACGAAGGCGATCTCATCTGTGCCGCCGAAAAAATCACCGCCGAGATGGTGAACTTCATGGTGCGCCAAGGAGGTGGTATGCTTTGCGTGCCTGTTTCGCTCGATATTGCCCAGCGCCTCAATCTAGCCAGCATGGTGCCGGAAAATCGCGAAGCCTTCCGCACCGACTTCACCGTCACCGTTGATGCTGCCAAGGGCATCTCCACTGGCATCAGTGCCGCCGACCGCACGCGCACGATCCGGTTGCTGGCTGATCCGAAAAGCACCGCTACAGATCTGGTGCAGCCTGGTCATATCAATCCGCTCGTCGCCAAACCCGGTGGTGTGCTGCGTCGTGCCGGTCATACCGAAGCCGCTGTCGATCTTGCCCGCTTGGCCGGTTTGCGTGAAGCCGGCGTGCTCATCGAGATCATGAACCCGGACGGCACCATGGCGCGCCTGCCTGACCTGAAGAAATTCGCGAAGAAGCACGGTCTCAAGATGGGCAGCATCGCTGATCTCATCGCGTATCGCCGTCTTAGCGAGAAGCTGGTCGAAAAAATCGAGGTTGTGGACATGCCCACCGACTTCGGTGTCTTCAAACTGCATCTCTACAAGAGCAGTCTCGATGGCGTGCATCACATCGCCCTCGTCATGGGCGACATCACTCCAGGTGAGCCGACGCTCGTGCGTGTGCACAGCGAATGCCTCACGGGAGACATCTTCGCCTCACGTCGTTGCGATTGCGGCAGCCAACTCCATGCCGCGATGCAACAAATCGCCAAAGCAGGGAAGGGGATCATCGTTTACATGCGCGGCCACGAAGGGCGTGGCATTGGCCTGCATGGCAAGATCATGGCCTACAAGCTCCAAGAGCAGGGCCTCGATACCGTTGAAGCCAATCTCAAACTCGGCTTCCCCATGGACCTGCGTGATTACGGCATTGGCGCGCAGATCATTTCCGACCTTGGCGTGCGCAAGATCCTGCTCATGACCAATAATCCTCGCAAAGTTGTCGGCCTCGAAGGTCACAAACTCGAAATCGTCGAGCAAGTGCCAGTCAAATCGGTGCCGAAGCCCGAAAACGCCCGCTACCTCGAAACCAAGAAGAAAAAGATGGGCCACAAACTCTAGCCTCATGTCCAACGCCGCCTCCAGCCGCCCCCGTCCCACTCAGGAGCCGATCAGCATCGCGATCGTTGCTTCCTTGTATAATAACACCTTCGTTCAAGGCTTGCTCAATGCTGCCAAAGAAGAAATCGAAATCATCGCACCGAATGCCTCCATCGATGTCTATCGCGTGCCTGGTGCGTTTGAAATTCCTGTCTGCACTGAGCATGTGCTGCGTGGCAGTGCGCCTGATGCTGTCATTGCCCTTGGTGTCATCATTCGTGGCTCCACTGAGCATGCGGATCTCGTGGGTGCTTCTGTGACCGATGCTTTGCAGCAGATGGCGGTGAGGCATTGCATCCCTGTCATTCATGAAGTGCTGCTCGTCAGCAGCGAGGAGCAGGCCGAGGAGCGCTGCCTTGGCACTACCATCAACCGCGGCACAGAAGCTGCCCAAACCTGCGTCAAAATGATCAATCTCTTCGGTAAAATGAAAGCCAGCTTTGCCGGCGAACCCATCGACCACGCCTAACCTCATGGGAAAACGCCGCGACGGCCGCGAAGCCGCCATTCAATTCCTCTTTGCTCGTGATCTTCAAGGCGAGACCAAACCCGAAGACGCCGATGTTTTCTGGACGCTCCATAGCGCCAAGACTTCCACCCGCGCCTATGCCGAAAGCCTTATCAAAGGAGTGATCGAGCATCAGGATGAAATCGACGCGCACATCATGAGCATCGTCGTAAATTTTCGCATCGAGCGTCTCGCCGCCGTGGATCGCAATGTGCTGCGCCTTGCCGCCTACGAGTTGCTGTACTGCCCCGACGTGCCCGCACCCGTGATCCTCAACGAAGCCATCGACATCGCCAAAGCCCTCAGCGCCGGTGAATCCGGCTCCTTCGTCAACGGTGTCCTCGACAAGCTGGCCAGAGCTTTACGACCCGTCTCAAATTCCAAACCTTCAATCGCAAATCCCGAGTAGATGGCCGGTTTCTTCAAAACCCTTCTCCAGCGTTTCACTAAGCCCGACATCGACTGGGATGATCTCGAAGCATCCCTCATCGCGGGCGATCTCGGTCCGCGTCTCGCCTTACAGATCGTCGAGGACCTCAAATCACGTCAGCGCACCCTCCATGGCACAGACATCGTGCAGGTCACACGTGAGCATGTGCGTCAGATCCTACCAGCCACGGTTCCAGCGCTCGATCCCATCGCCGGAAAACCCAAAGTGCTGCTCATGGTCGGTGTGAACGGCACCGGCAAGACCACCAGCACTGCCAAGCTCGCTCACACACTGCATCAACGCGGCCACAAGGTCGTTCTCGCCGCCGCAGATACCTTTCGCGCTGCCGCTGTCGAGCAGCTCACCGTTTGGTCCGAGCGCTTGAAGATTCCTCTCGTCAAAGGCCCGCCGAATGGCGATCCCGCTTCTGTCTGCTTTGAAGGTTACGAACTCGCCCTCAAAACGCAGGCCGACTTCCTCATCTGCGACACCGCCGGTCGCCTTCACACGAAGCATAACCTCATGGAGGAGTTGAAGAAGATTCACCGCATCCTTGGCCGCAAAGATGACACCTCGCCGCATGAGGTTCTGCTCGTCGTCGATGCCACCACCGGCTCCAACGCCTTGCAGCAGGCCCGAGAATTCAACAAAGCCATCCCGCTGACGGGCGTCATCGTCACCAAGCTCGATGGCAGTGGCAAAGGCGGCATCCTCGTCGCCATTCAGCAGGAACTCGGCGTCCCCACCCGCTTCATCGGCCTCGGCGAACGTGTCGAAGACTTCCAGCCCTTCGACTCGAAGCGGTTTGTAGAAGAACTGCTCTAAAAAGCGTGACGTTCATGGTTTGAACCTTGGGTGAACACAAATTCATCCCAAGAATTACCTTGTAGATGGAGTTGGCTTTCCGCTACGTACTCTGTTGCCAGTTTTAATTCTAATTCACCTTGGAGGAAATCACCTGTGACGTTCAAATGCCCAACCTGCGACATGCAGCTCAAGGCCGAGCCCGAAATGGCCGGTAAAATCGTCCGCTGCCCCGGCTGCAACTCGAAGCTGAGTATCCCTACGGCTGCTGTGTCCGCTACGCCGCCCCCACCTTCCGGCCTGCCCGCACCCAGCGATGTAGCCCCGCCTCCGGCGGACAATGATGCCTTTGGTGCCGAATATGAGCACGGTGCTTCCACGCCGGAGCAGCCCATTGTTACCAGCAGTGCCACTGAACGCGGTGAGCGTGGCGGCTGGGAGGAAATCGACCCGACGAATCCGAACGGCTTTTTGAGCTTCGCCATCGGCTTCGTGCTGTTTCTGGCCTGGGTGGGGATTCTGTTTCCATTTCAGGCTCCAGAAGGCACCTCGCCCGCCACTTACACCGGCATGCAGTTCGTTGCGTCGTTGTTTTACAAGCACATGCTGGTCAGCTTCACCAACACGTTGTTCTTCACTTGGGCCATGTCGATTCTCTACTTGAAGCTGCAAAAGCTCAGCCATCAGCGCAAAGCTCTGCTGCTCGATGTGCTGCCGTGGGAGATGGGTGCGGAGATCAACCGCGACAACGTGGGCCAGTTCATCGACAACCTCTACAAGCTGCCCCATCGCCTGCGCGACAGCATGATGGTGAATCGCATTCGCAAGGCGCTGGAACTTTTTGAAGTGAAGCAAAATGCGGGTGATGTATCGAACATGCTCTCCAGCCAGTCGGACATCGACAGCATGCGTATCGGTGGCAGTTACGCGCTGCTCAAAGCGTTCCTGTGGGCGATTCCCATCCTCGGCTTCATCGGCACCGTCATTGGTCTTTCCCATGCCATCGGTGGCATGAATTTCGGCAACATGACCGATCTCAAAGAAGTCACCAGCACGCTGGGGAAAGTGACCGGCGGTCTGGGCACGGCTTTCGATGCGACGTTGCTTGGCCTTGTGCTCGCCATGTTCCTGAATTTCCCGCTGAACACCATGATGAAGGCCGAGGATGACTGCCTCAATGACATCGATTCGTTCTGCAATGAAGTGCTTCTCCCTCGGCTCAATGATGGTGGCAGCATTGCCGGTGGCGACACTACCGGGATCATGGACACGCTGGTTAAGGCCGTGGCGAATGCGCAGAAGGATTTCCTCGTCGATCTCAATGCACTCTCCAAACAGATCAAAGAGCAGGCCGATAACCTGGATAAACGTGCTGCTGCACACCAGCAGCGGGTGGATTCCGAGTTTGCCATTACCTTGAACCGCATGCGCGAAGACATGACCAATGCAGTGAACGACAGTGTCAAATCGACCACAGATTACACCCGGGCGCTCGCCAGCGGCATTCAGTCTTTGAACAACCTGCTCTCGGAGTTGGGCGGGAAGCAGATTCTCATTCACCAAGTCAAAAAGAAGGGCTGGTTCAGCAAGTCGTGACTCACGCTCGTTTCACCATTCATTTCTGAATCGTTATGGCAAAGCGCCGTCATGCCGCCAAAGACGAGATCCTTCTGGTCCCGTTTCTGGATATCCTTTGCTCGCTCATCGGTGTGCTGATTCTCATCATCGTTGTGCTGTGTGTTTCACAGACACAACAGACCGAAGGACGCACGGAAGAGGAAATTCAGCAGGCACAGGCGGCCAAACGCATGCGCAAAGAGATTGTGGAAGTGAAGGCGCAGGAGGTCGTGCTCAAGGAAAAACTCGCCACGCTCGATGAGTTGCAGAAGCAGATCGACGAAAAACAGCAGCGCTACATCAAGCTCTATAAGTTGCTCTCAACGTCGAAGGACATCCAGGAGGCCAACCTCAAGATCAGCCAGAAAATGCAGAAGGAGCTGGATGGTTTGCTGCTCGAAATCGAGGGCATGAAAAAGCAGCAACTCGACAGCAAGAAAGAAATCGCGCTGCTCATGGCCGAACTCAAAAAACGCGAGGTGCCACCGGACAAAAAAGTGCCGCCGGTCATCGTGCAGCCTTCCGGCAGCGGCATGGCACCGGATACGAAAGTCTATTTCGTCGAGGCCAGTGCTGGCGCTTTGAAAATTCTGGGTGCTTGGGGTGAGGATTATCGTCTCAGTGCCACCGCCGAGGTTGTCGTCGCCGATGTGGCCTACAATCATTTCCTCACCGAAGTGGCGAAGAACCCAAAGTCACTCGTGCTATTCTTAATTCGAGACGATGGCCAGGGCGCTTTCAACAACGGCGCTGGACGTGCGGATAACGAATACAAGGTGCGCGTTGGAAAGCTGCCCATTCCTGGTCGCGGCGTGCTTGATCTCGCCATGTTTGAAAAGTTTCGCGGTAAAATCCCGCCGCCACCCGCTGCCGTGCCCGCTCCGCCAGCCACGCCACCTGCGGTGCCGAAGAAAACCACCTGACCGCCATGTCGAAACGCAAACACGAGGAGCAGGAGCTGCCGTTCGTCGCCTTGATGGACACGATGACCAACGTCGTCGGCGTACTTATCATCGTGCTCGTCATGGTCGGTCTCAGCGTGACCAGCGCCGTCAAAAAAGTACTCTCTGACCTGCCACCGGTCACTCCTGAGGAACTCAAGGAGATCACCCAGCAGGTCAAAGAGTTGCCCAAGCTCCTGACTCCCGAGGAGATCAAGGAAAAGCAAAAACAGGCCGAAGCCGCGCTAAAAAAAGCCATCGAAGACCTCAAGACCGTCGATACCTCCGAGATGCAGTCCAAGATGAAATTCATGGACCTCGATGTCTTCAAGAAGCAGCTCGAAGACCGCCAGAAGGAACGTGAACTGGCCAAGGCGGAGACTGACAAGATGCTTCAAGAGTTAGAACGCTTGAAGGCGCTGCTCGATCAGACGCCGGAGTTCAAGCCACCGCCGCCGACCTATGTGCGCCTGCCCAATCCGCGCCCCTATCCTGAAAAGCCGGTCGAAACGCGTATCCTCGTCGCCAAACAAGGTGTGCTGACCTTCAATCAAACCAAGTTCTTGCAGCCCATCCTCGACGGCATGGAGAAAGTGAAGTCTCAGCTTGAGTTCCATAAGGTGGAATACCCTACCTTTGCCAAACTGCTCGAAGGTATTCTTGGTTCCCCTGCCAATGCTCAGAAAGCCTGGCCTGAAATCGCGCCATTGGTCGATCGAGTGCAGATGGAACTGGCCGCGCAGGCTTATAAAGCATTGTCAGACGGTGGCATTGTTCCCACGAAGCAGCTGCTCGCCGCGCTCACCGACATCGCTGTGCCGACTCGTCAGCCTGTGCCCGTCGTTGCTGAAGCTGTCGCGGCTGCTGCGAAGGGAGATGTTTCCAAGTGGATCAAACTCGACCCCTCCCGCGATCCTTTGACGCCCGTGATCAAAGCCGTCGCAGCAGGTAATAAGATCACTTTTTCATGGGGTGCGTTGTCCAAAGAGGTCAAGGCCACGCCGAAGGATATCACCGACTACTTCCACGATCTCGGTAAGGTCAAAGGTATCGAAAACATCAGCAAGACGCGCACCATCTACGATGCCACGCGCATCCAAGCACTGCTGCAACGTGCTGCCTCCAATCCGCTCATTTCTGGCTCGTATGCGATGGAACCGAAAATCATTCCCACCTTGCCCTATGTGCAACTGGCTCTCACACCCAAAGGCGGCGGCGGGGAGACCATTGAAGCCATGAAACAGCCTAGCTCTGCCTACATCCGCCTCATGCGCGACATCAAGGCAGATCCTAATGGTGTCGCCGTCTTCCAAGTTATGCCGGATGCTTTTTCGGCCTATCTTGAAGCTCGTAAACTCGCCGACGAAGTCGGTGTCGCCGCTACCTGGGAATTTCTTGCCAAACTAGATCTCGCTCTAAATGTGACTGGCTACGAGGTGCAACGTCTCGCTCCCACTGCGGCTCGTGCCAAAGCGGGTGCTGCTGCGGCTGTCACCATCGCACCGCCAAAGCGCTCGCTGGATTGATGTTTCTTTAGCAGCAAAGATCAATCCACGCTGATTTGTCCTTCATGCACACCGGCTTTGAGCTTCACTGCTGTGCCTGTGTGATTGTGAATCACAGCATCGCCTTTGAAGATGACACCCGCGTCGCATTCGACTGGTCCATGCACCAGCAGGCTGTGACAGTGCAATAGACTTGGTGTGTGCGGGAAATTCTGCTCTAGGCCATCCACCAGCTTGCACAGCTTTTGATCGAGATGCAGGTGCGGCGGTTGACCGTTGCGGCTGGGCTGCAGACGCAGGCAGAAGTCTTCGGTGAGCTCGTAGGCATCGGAACGCACAGCCAGTAGATCGCTCGTGGTTTTCACTGGGGCAAAGCGCACACGCGATACTTCAATGGCACCAGCGCCGGCAAAGCATTCGATCGCTGCGCCCATCGCCGTCTCCACTTGGATGACCGCAGGCGAACTGCTGTCACGAGGATCAACCGTCTTCTTGTTCATGATAGGCGGCAGAGGAATGAGGCCGTCGTTTGCTTCAAGCGCGAGCTTGAGCGCTTGGAGATCAATCCACAGGTTGTTCGTGTTAAAGTAGCGGTGAAGATCGATGTTTTGAAAGTGCTTCTCATCATCTTTTGGACATTGCGCGGACTCGCGCAGCAGAAAGCGCCCATCGCTCAACCGCACCGCGAGGTGACCGCCCTTCTTGTCTGATTCGGTGCGGCGGGTGACCTCCATGGCAAATGGCATGCCACTGTTCGCGAACCACGCCAAGATCGCCGGATCGAGCGTGGCACCGAGATTGTCCGAGTTCGACACAAACGCATAGCGTACACCGCCGCTGAGCAGGCGATCCAGCCAGCCAGAACCAACCAGGCACGCATAAATGTCGCCATGGCCTGGCGGGCACCATTCTTGATCGGGATTAGCCGGCCATGCTGCAGGTTCCAACGAACTTGCCAGCACCTTGGGCACCTTGTTCTGCATGAGTTCCCAGGTCTCCGCTCCACCGAGTTGAGGGAATCTCGCTGCGAAATGCGCCGCCGTGTCCGCCGAGGTGCTGAAGCTGTTCATGAGCATGAACAAAGGCACTTGGCTGCCGGTCTGAGCGCGCATTCGGAGAATCTGACGCGCGATCAAATCGAGAAACGTGTCGTCGCCACGTACCGGCAGTAGCGACTTGGCCTTCTCCAAACCCATGCCTGTGCCGAGGCCGCCGTTGAGCTTGATGAGCACGGTTTGCTTCAGCAGTGTTGCCGCGCGTGCGATATCCGGCGGCGTGAGCGTATCGGCACAAGGCAGATCTTTGGCTGGTTCAATGGTGACTTCCGGGATCATCCCCGTCTCACCGGCCAGCAAGGCCGCGTAACTACCGCGAAAAGCTCGAATGGCAGACTCGCTAAGGCCAGCGGCCTGCATTTTCTGGCGAAAAGGGGCAAACGATGTTTCGATGCTCTCGGGGCTGCGGGTTGGATCGCTCATAGAGCCGCAAGGCTAGAGGAACAACGAACCGAGGCAAATGATGATTCACGCTGCCAGATTCAAAGCCCCGCCTTCGCATAGCTCCTTTTTGCCGAAGGTCTTCAAATCGTGGCCCATGGCTTGGGCGACGCTCATCCAGAGGCGGTTGTGCGCGGCTTTGTCGAATTTGAGGCTGCGGCCCATCCTGAAGCCGAAGCCGCCGCCAACCATCACATAAGGGATGTTGTCCAGCGTGTGCGTGTTGCCTTTGCCGAGTTCGTTAGTCCACACGAGCAGCGTGTTGTCGAGCATGCTGCCTTCGCCAGCGGGCTCCGGCGTTTCGGCGAGGCGTTTGGCCATGTAGGCAAACTCACCGGCGAACCAGGTGTTGATCTTCATGAGCTTCTCGTAGCTGTCCTTTTTGTCGTCCGGATCGTGCGAGAGGCTGTGATGGCCTTCTTCGACGCCGAGCCAGCGCATCTGCGCCATGCCGACGCTGCGCATGTATTGCAGTGTGGCCACGCGAGCCATGTCGTTGGAAAGCGAATTGACGAGGAGATCGATCTGGATGCGGCTGATATGCGGCGTGTTGTCGTTCACGAGTTCGATGCTCGGATCGACGGCAGGCACGGGGTGCAGCAGTTTGCCCTGCTTGTCCGCTTCCGCCAGATCCTGCTCCAATCCGCGCACCAGCGTCATGTGCTGATCGAGCAGCGCCTTGTCGCGGGCGCTGAGCTTCGATGAGACGCGCTTCAAGTCCTCGCGCACATCATCAAGGATGCTCACGAGGCTTTCCTTGTCCTTCATCTTGCCGTACACCTTTTTCAAAATCTGGTGCGGATCGTCGATGGGCGCGATGGGCTGGTTGCCACCGGCGTAACTCATGCGCGTCCACGGATCGGCACGCTCCGGCACGGCGACGCCGAATTCGAGCGACCCGAAGCGAGTTTTCGTCTCCTTGCGGCTCTGGAGGAAGTTTTTGATCTCCTGGTCGATGGAGATGTTGCTGGCCCAGCCCGCAGGATTGCCGCCGCCGCCCATGATGTTGCCCTTGAGTAGCTCGTCGCAGGTCAGCAGGCAGCTCATGCCGCGCATGTGGCTGTCGCCGTCGCCCGTCACCTTGTTGGCGATGCCATGCAGGATGAGCATCTGCTTCTTGAACGGCTCCAGCGGCTTGAGGATCGACTTGAAGCTGAACTCTGCGCCTTCTTGGTCGGGCCAGAACTCATTCGGCAGCGTGCCGTTCGGCGAGAACATGATCACAAGCCGCTGGCGCTTCTGCGGAGCGGGAGCGCCGGTGAGGCTTGGCAGGCCGGTGAGGAACGGCAGCGCCCCGGCGGAGATACCGAGTTCGCGGAGGAATTGGCGGCGGTCGAGGTGTTTCATGAAGGTGGTGCGATGTAGGTTACTTCAACTCAGTCGCGATGATGGCGATGTCGAGGATGAGCTTTTGGATGTTGCAGTTGTTTGTGGCGAAGTCGCGCTGGAGGTTTTCAAGCGTGGCAATGCCGAATGCGGAGGGTTCTTGTTTGATGAGGTGATGAAACAGATGACGGATGAAGGCACGGTGGCCGCTGGGGTTGTTCGCGACGTAGTTCACGATGTCGCGCGGCCCGGTGAGGCGCACGGTCTTGCCCTCCGCCGTCGTGAGTTCGCCCACGGGATTGACGGGCTTGTTGTTGTCCTTCGTGCGCCAGCGGCCCACGGCGTCGAAATTCTCCAGGCTGAAGCCGAGTGGGTTGATCATGCTGTGGCAGGCCATGCAGCCGCCGCTGCGTGTCATCTCGGTGATCTTCTCGCGCATCGTGAGCTGCGGGTTGAAGTGGCTGTCTTCAAACACCACCGCCTTCATCGGCGGCTTCAGCGACATGCCGACGATGTTGCGCGTCAAAAACACGCCGCGATGCACCGGCGAGGACTGCTTCGTGTAAGCGAGCGAGGCGAGCAGATACGGATGCGTGACCACGCCCGCACGCTGCTTCGGATCAAAGCCGACACGCTGAAACTCCTCGCCTGTGACCGGATGGCCGTAGAACTTGCCCAGACGCTCGTTGAGCAGCAAGTAATCGGCCTGAAGCAGCTCGCGGTAGTCGGACTTCTCGCTCCACACGACCTCGTCGATGAATTGCAGCAGCGACTCACGCAAATCCGCCAGTAGCTCGGGCGTGAAGTCCGGGAAGATCTTCGGGTCCTTGTTGGTGCCCTCGGCGCGTTCCAAATCCAGCCACTGGTGGAAGAAACCATGCAGCTTTGCCTTCGTGCGCGAGTCCGCGAGCATCCGCCGCGCCTCAGCTTGGATTTGCTCACGCGTTTTGAGTTTTCCTGACGCGGCGGCCTGTGCGAGCTTCTTGTCAGGAATCGAATCCCACAGTGTCAGCGCCAGCCGTGAGGCCGCACCGAAGTCATCGGTGGCTTCATCCTCGCGCAGGTTCGGATACAGGAACTGCGGCGACTTCAGCGCTAGCATCACGATGCGCTTCACCGCTGTCTCCGGCGTCTTCGCCGCTTTGAAATGTGATTCGATGAAAAGCTGCTTCAAGTCCTCGCTCAAGGGCCTGCGGAAGACGGTCTCGACGAACGTGTTCGCGAATTTGCGCAGCTTCTCGCCGCGATCCGGCGCTGCCGCCTTCGTCTGCGCTAGCTCGTCTAGGTTTTCCACGACGTGCTCCGCCGTGGCGATCGCCGCATCGGTGACTGCCTGGTCCCAGGCCTTCGAAATAGTGGTGCCGCGTGGATAGCCACCACTGCTGTCATCCGCCGGGAATTCCGTGTTCACGATCATCAGCTCGCGAGTGCGCTCCGTGCGCAGCGCATGCGCGGGGATCAGCTCCTTCACGCCATGCGGCGTCTTCCACCACAGCTCGATGGACGCGGATTTCTCTTTGAATTTGAAATGCTCCAGTTGCAGCCGGTAGGCACGGCCGCCGACCAGATACAGGCTCTTCTTATCCTCCCGCACCTGCGGCCCGGCGCTCACCCAGCCGTCGATCAGCGCATCTCCCTCGTTCGTGTCATTGATCCACAGGCGAAAGCCATTCTCTGACTTCACCGTGAACTCATACACGCCCGTCTCAGTCGCCACCACGCTGCCCTCGAAGCGGTTTTGAAACTGCTCGGCCTCCAGCACCGCCTTGTCCGGGCTGTCCGGGCCCCAGTGGAACGAAATCACCGGCTCCACCTTCTCGATGGTCTTGTTCGGACGCTTCGCCTTGATGCCCTTCTTGGGTGTCGTGTCCACGGCCTTCTCGCCCGGTTTCGGCAGCTCCACACCGCGATAAGTCGCCTTCAAGCCCTGCTCCGCGTTCACCGGACGGTCAAAGCCCGGCCCCATGCGGAAGCGCCCAATCACATCCATCACGCTGTTGCGGAACTGGTCGATCGTTAGCCGCGCTAGTTCCTTCTTCGCTGGATTCAGCCGCGCCTGGGCTGTGGGCGAGTAAAAGGCATCGTAAATGTACTCCGCGATCAGTTTGGAATCTTCCGGCGTGCTCTTCTCCGGCGCATCCTCCGGCATCGTGCGGTCGATCTGCCGCGCTAGCGCCTCGATGGTCTTCTCGCCGACCAGTGCTTCATCGTATTCATCCTCCACACCCTGTCCACGATCCCCATGGCACTCTGCGCAGAGCTTCTGGTAAATCGCTGCACCAAGATGCTGCGCCGGTGCCGCAAAGGTGCACGTCGTTAGCATCCACAGCGCAGGCCATGGAAAATGAGTTTTGGGGGATGTCGCAGCCATGGGGGGATTTAGTGGCTAAAAAACATTACCCACTCCAAAGGCGCCCTCTTTCACCGAATCAGCTACAAGCTCCATCCCTCGCGATATTCCGGCTTCAGCAGCGTGTTCGCTTCGTTGTCATTCGTGAACTTCATCGCCTCACTGTTCCACTCTAAACGTGTGCCGCTGCGGCGAACGGCGATCATGCCAAGCAGGCCGATTTCGCTCAAAGCACCGCCGTATTCAAAGCTGGATCCCGCTGGCCGGTTCTCGCGGATGGCGTTGAGCCAGTCTTGCTGATGATTGCCCTTCGGCACACGCGGAATCGTCTTCTCCGGCAGCTTGAAGTCCTTCATGCTCGCCTCGGGAATCAGGCGCGTGCCACCCGCACCATGCGAGCCGTGCATGATCTTGCCTTTGTCACCGATCACCACCGCGCCGGTGCCGACGACCTTGCGGTTGTCCTGTTTGAGTTCCTCGGGTGCCGGGATGCCAAAGTCGCCATCGTGCCAGATCAGCTTCACCGGTCCGCGATTACCCTTCGCCGGGAACTCATACGTGATGCGCGTGCCCTGCGGGTAAAACTCGGCATTCTTGACCGGATCATAGCCCTTCGTCTCTGCCGTGATCGTCGCTGGCATGCCGAGATCGAGTGCCCAGAATGACGGATCGACGACGTGGCAGATCCAGTCGCCAATGCACCCGCTGCCGAAGGCCGAAAAGCCGCGCCAGCTAAACGGCACATAGGCAGGATTGAATGGCCGCGTTTTCAGCGGCCCCTGCCACAGGTCCCAGTCGAGTTCCTTCGGTGTCTCATGCTTCTCCGCTTGCATCGCCTGCTGCTTGCTGATCTGGCAATACACGTCGCGGAAGGCATCGCAGCCTGCGTGAATCTCCGACACATTGCCGATTGCCCCAGACTGCACCATCTCCACGAACAGCCGAATACTGTCAGACGAATGGCCCTGATTGCCCACTTGCGTGATCACCTTCTTCTCCAGCGCCGCCTTTCGCATTGCCCGCACTTCCGCGATGGTATGCGCCAGCGGCTTCTCGCAATACACATGCTTCCCATGACCGATGGCCGCGAGCGTGATCACCGCGTGCGTGTGATCCGGCGTGGCGACGAGCACGGCGTCGATCTCGTTGTTCATTGCATCGAACATCTTGCGAAAATCGGTGAAGCGGCGTGCCTTCGGGAACTTCTTAAAGCTCTCTGCCGCACGCCGCTCATCCACATCGCACATTGCCACGATGTCCTCGCTCGCCATGTCGCCTAGATCAGCAGCGCCACGACCACCGCAGCCGACCACAGCCAGTCGAATCTTGTTTGAAGGTGTTTTGGTATCGCCTTGCGCGCGAAGTACATGCGCGGGGACAAACTGAAAACCAAAGGCAGTGGCAGCGGAGGTGGAAATGAAGGAGCGGCGTTTCATGGTGGATTTATAAGTCGGCCAAAGATGTGTTTCTTGCAGCCTTGGGCCATTTCAGTGCCTGGGCACCGTTCATCTATTCCCCTTCTTCTAGTTCTTACTTCGCTCGAGGATCTACATACTCCTCACGGCTCAATTTGCCGTCGGCATTCTTGTCGTAGGCTTTGAAGCCCGCTTCGAGTCCTTTGCGTTTCTTTTGGCCGAGTTGATACTATTCGAGCGTCACTAATTCGTCTTTGTTGGTGTCCCAATTGGCGAAATGAAGTGCGCTATCGACTCTGATTCGATTGTTAGCCTGTCCGTCTGCTGGCTTCTTCTTGGCTTGCTTGGTGGGTTCGCTACCGGGCGCGGGCGGCGTCCATTCAGCGGGCTTGGGATTGGCGACTGTGAGTGGGGACTTATCCGCATGGTTAGCCATTTCTTTGGTCAGCAATGCGGTTAATTCGGCAACCTTTACCGCGTGTTCGGGTTTGTCGGCGAGGTTGGTTAGCTCATGAGGATCACTGCTGAGATCGAAAAGTTGGGTGCGATCCACGAGTGGATAGCGGATGAGTTTCCAACGATCGTCGCGAATGGCGCGCTGGCAGTCGCGGTAGGCCGTGTAGAGCACATCGCGGACCTTTGGTTGCGTACCGTTCAGGATCGAGACGAGGCTTTTGGCATCGACACCATCGGGGATCTTTGCGCCTGCAAAATCTGCGAAGGTCGGGAACAAATCCATGAGATAAACCAACGCCTCACTCTTGCCCTTCGGAATGCTAGGGCCTGCGATGATGAGTGGTACGTGCATACCGCCGAATTCATAGAGGTTTTGTTTTCCAAACAAACCGTGCTCACCAAGCGAGAGTCCATTGTCAGCGCTGAAAATGATGATCGTATTCTCCCACTGGCCACTGGCTTTCAGTTCGGCAAAGATGCGCCCGATGTGATGATCGAGTCCGGTGACGCAGGCATAGTAATCGGCATTCTGCTGCTTCGTATCCGTCTCGGTGCGCGGCCATGGGGCAAGCTTTTCATCGCGCACGGTCATTTCACCATTGTCGAAGGGATGCTGTGGCATAAACGCGGGGGAGAGAGTGATCTTGGCGGCATCATAAAGCGCATGAAACTGCGGTTCAGCCGAACGTGGATCATGCGGCACAGGCGGCGCGATGTAGATGTAGAAGGGCTTCTCTTCGTGCGAGGCTGTGCGCGATTTGATGAACTTGATGGTTTTGTCGGCTAGGCGTTGGCTGCAATGAGCACGATCCTCCTCCGCTCCATTGCCATGGGCATCGTCTTTGATAGTCGTTTCAAACTCTGCGAGACCCGCAGGGAAGCCGTTGCCATATTTGCCCATGTGAAAGGTTTGATAGCCAGCAGCCTGGATCACACGCGGCAAAAATGTCGTCGGTTCCTTAGCATTGGCTGCTGCGTCAGGTGCGCCAGGAATGCGCTGCCACGAACGACCCGTGAGCATCATCGTGCGACTCGGAACGCAGACTGCTCCGATGTTGGAACCCATGGTGTAGCAATGCGTGAAGGTCATGCCCCTCTCGACGAGCGAATCAAGATTGGGAGTCTGGAGCATCGGATTGCCTAGTGCGCGTGCGCCGTCGGCTCGGTGATCATCAGCGTGGATGTGCAGGATGTTTGGCTTAGCCGCTGATGCGGCCTGCAGCGTGTTCCAATTTGCGACAAGTAGCGCGGTAGTGATGAGTATGGTGATCGGCTTCATGGATGAATTTAATTGTTCGTTTTGCGATTCTTCTTTGGCTTAGCCGGTTGTTCAACTTCGCCGGTGATTGAGAGATCGAAGCCGTTCTTCTGCGCTGGGCCTGCGGTGCTGCGGCCGTTATCGATGTAGCCCTGCATGAGCGTCGTCATTTTCCCAGCGACCTCCGCGTTCGCAGCGAGGACATCCTTCGTCTCGCTCAGATCCGCTTGCAGGTTGTAGAGTTCGCGCTGGCCGCTCTTGTGATAGATCATTTTCCACGGGCCCTGGCGGATCGCGAGATCGCCAGCCGCCGACTGATGAACCGTCGCCTCGCGTGCGCCGTCCTTCGAGGTGCTGAGCAACTCGGGGAGCAAGCTCACGCTATCCTCACCGGCGTTGTCCGGAATCTTCGCGCCCGTGATTTCAGCGGCGGTGGCCATGAGGTCGTTGAGGCAAACGGTGTGATCATTCACCGAGCCGGGCTTCACTTTGCCGGGCCAGCGGACGATGAACGGCACGCGATGCCCGCCTTCGTAGATGCTCCGTTTGGATTCGCGCAGCGGCGCATAGGCGCGGTGTTCAGCGCCATTGTCACTGGTGGCGATGATGAGCGTGTTTTCGGCCAAATGATTGCGCTCCAGCGCTTCGAGGATCTTTCCGAGAAAGGCATCACCTTCATAAAGCCAGTCGCCATACTTCGGATCCTTCTTCACCACATCCTGAGCGCCGCTCTTCCCGGCGAACTCATCCGATGGCACGATCGGCTCATGCGGGATACCGAGCGGGTAGTAGAGGAAGAACGGCTCGCCTGCTTTTCGTTGATCGATCCACTCCACCGCCTTCTTCGCCATCATCGGCTGATTTTCCAAAGGCTCCACATGGGCGACGACATGATCCTGCTCGACGATGGTGCCGATGTTGCGCGCGTGGGTGAAGCCGTAGAAGTAATCGAAGCCGAGCGCGTTCGGACCACCGCTCATCTTCGCACCGATGGGCACTTCCTTTTCGCTCCCCGGCTTTCCTTCCACCCAATCCATGCCGAGATGCCACTTGCCGATGCACGCCGTCGTGTAGCCCTGCGCCTTGAGCAGCGACGCCACAGTCGTGCGGCCCGATGGAATGATTGGCTTCGAAAACGTGGTGAGCACTCCGAACTGTCCGAGGCGCGAAGGGTAGCGCCCCGTGAGCACACCATAGCGCGTCGGCGTGCAGACAGCCGCAGCCGTGTGCGCATCCGTGAAGCGCATCCCTTGCGTCGCCAGCTTGTCGAGATTCGGCGTGCGCAAAGCTGACGTCGGATTGTAGCTCTGTGGCTGGCCGTAACCCAGATCATCGAAGAGGACGAAGATGATATTTGGGTGCTCGCTCGAAGCTCCTGAAGCCACCATGGAAAGAAACTGAACGACGATCAAAGCGAGGAGAGATTTCATGATGAGAATTGGGTAACGTGACCTTTTTCAATTCTTGCGCACTTCTTGCGCGGCAGGCATTGGCGTGATGTCCTTCGGGGCAAGATTGCGCATTTCGGCGAGCTTGGCAGCGTGCTCGGATTTGGGCGCGAGATTGAGCCATTCAAACGGATCGCTCTCGATGTCGTAGAGTTCCTCGTCGCCGCCTTTGTAATGGATGTAGCGCCAGCGCTCGGTGCTGATGGCGTAGCTCTCGGGAAAATCGAGATGGGTGATCGCGAAGTGTGGCCACACTGCGGTTGGATCGCGTAGCAGCGTAACGAGGCTGTGACCCATGGTGCCGGGATTGTCGGGCACGTCGCATAAGTCGGTGAGCGTGCGGAATAGATCGACGAGGCTCACGACGCGATCACACACGGAGCCAGCGTGAGTGCCTTCCGGTAAGCCAGTGACGCCTTTTGGAACGCGGATGATGAGCGGCACGCGGTCGCAGACGCGCCAGCCGGTGAACTTTTGCCAATGCTCCTTCTCGCCGAGATGCCAGCCGTGATCGCTCCACAAGACGACGATGGTGTTGTCGCGCTGCGGACTCTTTTCGAGCGCATCCATCACGCGACCTACCATCGCATCGGCGAAGTGAATCGAGGCGAGGTAGCCCTGAATGCCTTGCTTCCATTGGCCCTGCTTTTGGATGTGCTCGAAGTAACGATTGCGCGCGAGCTTCAGTCCCGCAGGTGGTAAATCGTTCACGTCATCGGCCTTGAAGCCGGGACCGGGCTGGATGCTCTCCAGTGGAAACGGTTCGAAATACTTCTTCGGCACAAACCACGGCTCGTGCGGCCGATACAAACCACAGGCGAGGAAAAACGGCTTGTCGCGCTTGAGTTGTAGTTGCTCGCCGATCCACTTGGTCACCAGCCAGTCGCCGCCGAACTCTTCATCGGTCACATCGAGCGCGGCCCAATCAGTTTCATCATACTGCCACTCGCCTGCACGCGGCAGATTCACGGGTCGCTTCTTGGGATAGAACGTGCGCGGAAATGGATCGTCCTTGGCCTTGTCTGGAAAGTAATCATCCCACGACTGCGGATCGATGATGTAATGCAGCATCTTCCCCGATCCTGCGCTCCAGTAGCCGTTGCGCGAAAAGTAGCGAGGCAACAGCTCCGCATCCGGCAACACCTCGCGCATCTTTTGCCGATTGTTGTAAAGCCCTGAGCGATGCGGCAACAGCCCGCTGAAAATGGCCGTGCGCGATGGATTGCACGAAGCCGCCGCGGTGTAGGCATTGCGGAACAACACGCCGCTTGCCGCAAGCTTGTCGATGTTCGGCGTCTTCGTCTGCGGATGCCCACCGAGACAGCCGATCCAGTCATTGAGATCATCTAGGCCGATGAAGAGGACGTTGGGCTTCGGTGCGGCAAGTGAACTGCCGCCAAGAAGCGCAATTAGAGTGATGAGTCGAATCATGATCAACAATGACAACTGCCGCAACCCTTGCTCTTCAGCGTCGCGAGCTTCCTTTCGATCTCCAACGAAGTCGGCGTGATCGCTAAACCACCAAGTGAGGTGCAGCGGTGCTCACGGGGCATCATGGTGGAGACATGCTTCGCGGCGTCGATGACTTCGTCGAGCGGGATGAGCGGATCGAAGCCAGCGAGGGCCATGTTTGCGCAGGAGAGCGCGTTACTGGCAGCCATGACGTTCTTGCCGAGGCATGGTGCTTCGACGCGATTCGCGATGGGATCGCAAATTAGGCCGAGCATGCTCTGAAAGGCCATGGAGGCCGCTGCGATGGCTTGATCGCGTGATCCACCGGCCAAAGTAATGAGTGCTGCTGCCGCCATGCTGGCTGCGGAGCCACCCTCGGCCTGACAGCCGCCGACCTCAGCGGCGAAGGTCCAGCGCGTGGCGATGAAGACACCGATCAAGCCAGCCGCGAGCATTGCTTTAGCCATCTCTTCTTCACTCTGATTCATCGCCTCTGCCATTCCAATGACTGCTCCTGGCAGCGCCGCGCACGCACCTGCTGTCGGTGCTGCAACAATGACGCCCATGCTGCTTTTTACTTCCATGAGTGCAGTGACGTAGAGAACGATGCGGTTCAAGGCACCGCCATCGAGAAGACGGCCTGCTTTCAGCATCTCCGCAAAGCGTCCACTTTGATGATGCAGAACGCGATCTTCATAACTCGTGCCTGCGATGCCGCTGGCGATGGATTTGCGTAAGATGTGCACGATGGCGACCATCTTATCGATTACTTCACGCTCGGTGAAGTTGCCGCGAGCACGCTCGTACTCGATAGCGAGTTGCCAGATCGGCGTGTTTTGGCCGTCATCGTGTTTCAGCATGTCTGCGCAGCTCGTGAAGGGCACGCGCATGTCTTTGCGCGAAGGCACCGGAAGCACTGGAGAGAGTTTTTTGACCGAGATGGCCTTCAAACCGGCGGTGGAAACAAAATCAGCCGCCTTGACCTGCACGATCTGAAACTCGCCCGCGTCGTGAAGGATGACTTCATCGGCCTTAAAGTCACTCACAGGGCCTTTTGGAAGCCAAATGAGCGTTTCGTGGTAACCGCCATCCATGTGCATCGCCACGCCATCAATGCTCAGCACCTCCATCATGCCGCCGCCGGTGGAGATGGCGATAAGAGTGTGCAATTCACGTTTGTTGCGCAGTGTGAGGCGATACGTATTTGGATGCGGATCGCCGACATCGACGGTTTCGATGCGTAGCTTGATTCCGGCATCTGCGAGCGCCTTTGCCGAATCTGGAAGTCGTTCGTCATCGGCGTCCCAACCTAGCAGGCCACCGAACAGGCCCATGTCTGAGCCTTGACTCTCATGGGTCAATGGCAGAGAACCTTCACGATCAAATTCGACGAGCACCTCAGTGATTTCGCCATCCATCAAGTCACGCGCCAGCCGCCCGATGCGTAAGGCTGCTGCACAATGCGAACTCGATGGACCGCGCATTACGGGGCCGATGACGTCATTGAAAATTGAAACGGGTGTCATGGTGGTCAGGGTGTGCTTCGGCCTTCGGCCTTTGATTTTTCGAGCAATGCTTTCAGTTCGGTCACGATTTCAGGGCGTTCGAAATAGAGATTCGTCGTTTCACCGGGATCGGTTTCGAGGTTGTAAAGCTGACCCGGTGCATCTGGCGCTGTATCGGGCAGAGCAAAGGGTTTGAGCTCACCTTTGTCGTAGTTGTTTCCGCCGGAGCCGGTGTGGTCGAGGTATTTCCATGGGCCGCGACGAATGGAGAGAGTGCGTTGACCCGCGAAGGCTTGCTCAAGCAGATAGGGACGAATCGGAGCTTTATCCTCGCCGAGCCATGCGGGAAGCATGTTGAAGCTGTCTTCAGCGGCATCATGCGGCAACTTAGTTCCGGTGATAGCCGCGACAGTGGCCATCACGTCGGTGAGGCTGGTGAGTTGTGCGCTGGTGGTGCCGGGTTTTACCTTGCCTGGCCAGCGCACGATGAAGGGCACGCGATGCCCACCTTCCCAAGAGTCGCGCTTCACGCCGCGCCAGGGTCGGGCTCCGTCATGATCGTGGTCGGCACGCATGTGGACGAGGCTGGTGGTCTCCGGGCCGTTATCGCTGGAGAGAAGGACGAGTGTGTTGTCCGCGATGCCGAGTCGTTTGAGGTCGTCCATCAATGCGCCGACGATGTGATCAAACTCGTGGATGAAGTCTCCATGCGGACCGGCTTGTGTTTTGTTTTTGAACTCAGGCGCGGCGAAGGAAGGCAAGTGCACAGCGTGAGTGGCGTGGTAGAGGAAGAATGGCTGGTCCGGCGATGTGCGCCGGTGCTGCTCGATGAATTCGCGGCTCTTCTTGAGGAAAATCATGTCCACTTCCTCGAGCGGGAAATCAGGCGCGATGTAGCCTGCACGGCAATCATTCGCATACGGGTGCTTGGGCAGCTTTGATTTGTCGATGGGGCCTGTTGGCGGCACCGGAATGTGATCGCCGTCGATGAATGCATAGAGCCAGTCGGTCCCAGGACAACACGCGGTGCCGAAGAAGCGGTCAAAGCCGTGATCCAACGGCCCGCCTTCGATCCGGCGTGTGTAATCAATGCGCAGCACGTCCTCCAATTTGCCGCTGTGAATCGCGTCGCCTGCTTTGTCACGAAAAGTCAGTCCTACATGCCATTTGCCGACTGCGGCAGTGGCGTAGCCTTGCTTCTTGAGCATCGCGGGCAATGTCAGGCGGTCTTGTGCGATCAAAGACGGCCCACCCGCTCCCTGAAAAACGGTGCCGCCATTCGGTACCCGAAAAGCCATCTGGCCCGTCATGAGGCTGTAGCGCGATGGCGTGCAAACGGTGGCCGGACTGTGAGCGTCGGTGAAGCGCACGCCTTCACTCGCGAGACGGTCGATGTTAGGCGTGGGGACCTTTGATTGGTCATTGTAGCAGTGCACATCGCCGTAACCAAGATCATCGGCTAGGATGAGGACGATGTTGGGCTTGTCGGCCGCGAGTGCATGACCGCACACGAGTGTGAGTTGCACCAAGAGGATGCCGAGTGATTTCATGGGCAACAGTAGGTGCTATTTGTCCAATTCCTGACGCGTGGCGATCGGCACATAGCCGATCTCCAGGCCCTTTGGTGGGGTAAGAATCAATGCAGGATCAATGCTGGCGAGTGTGCCGACATCGGGCGGAGTGAGGTAGTTGCGATCCTTGGTCCATGTGCGATGCAGTTTCTCGACGCGCTGCTGCACTAGTTCACGTTCTTCGGGGGTGAGGTCCGCATTGAGCATCGCTGGCTGATCGGCGAAGCGATACCAGTAATACGTCACCACGCTGCCATCGCCGAGCTTGGCTTTGAATGGGCCAGCCTTTGGTCCGGGTGTCTTCCAGCAGCTTGCGGCATCATCAGGTGTCGTGCGTGGCTCCTGCGGCTTTTCCGTTGGTGTTTCAAAACGATGCTGCCTGAGGCCGCTGTCGGTAGGCACGTCCTTCGGCTGCATCACGGTCCATTGCGGATTTTTGCCGTCAGTGTCGAGCGCGTAGTATTCTGGCAGAGTGACGAGCGAACCGCTGGTGCGAGTGAGTTGATCGTTCCATTTATAGCCGAAGGTGATTGGGTTCGGTGTGAAGGATGTGGCGAAGGATTTCCAAGCGAGCGGCACTTTTTGTTCACGCTTTGTGCCCGGAGGATAGATGCTCCAGTTCGATCCACCGCCATCGCGAAAATGATGCACGGCAGAGGCATTTGCTTTGATTGCTCCATCAGCTGGAGCGCCGCCATCGAACCACTTTTGCACGTCATCCCAGAGCGCCGCTTTCTTGTAGGCCGTGAGGCGATGCAGCACGGTGGAGGTGCCATCCGCGCTCACAGGGAATGCCGTCGGTGCGACACGCGCGAAATCTTTGCCCGCAGCGTCCTTGGTTAAAATAGCCGGAACGTGTTGCGTCTCCATTTGAATCGCCTTGTTCGGGCCTGCCGGACGCGAGTCGAGCAGAAACCCGCCATACTCGGGATGTTCGATGGTGGCCTGCGTCCAGAAAAACGGCGTGAAGAAGGTGGCGGGGCCTTTGAAGTTCGCGGTGTTCAGAAATAGCGTCCAACAATGATTGCCCGTCGGCACGTTCTTGCCCGCTGTGGTGGCCTTCGGAATCGTCAGCGGCAGTGGTAGATAACCGTAGCCGAAGAGTTCGCCTTGGGTGCCTTGCTTCAAATTGAGGCCATCGAGTGGAAACAACAACCACGGGCTGAGTTGCGCCACGCCATACTGCCCGCGTGGCTTTTCCCAAGTGCCTGCGCCGTAGCCAGGACCATTCGCGATGAAGGAAAAATTTGGCCCCACACCGCCCATGATGAACTTTGGCGTCGTGGTGGGGAAATGCGTGTCGCGCCACCAACCAAGGCCGCCTTCGATGTCTGTGTAGAGCTTGCCCTTCGGCTTCTGAGCTTCGTCCCATTGAGGGTGCATCCATGTGCCGCAGAGTCCCGTTTGAAACTTGTGCCCCGGATACGTGCCCACCAGTGGCCACGCGGCGGCGTAGAGCGAAAAGCCACCATTGAACTCCTCCGGCACTTTCTCCGCAGGCCCGAAGAGATAGCCCGCCATCTCGCCTTCTTGGATCTCGGCGGATTGGACTGCAGCAGACTTCGGCGGTGCGGGAGGACCATGCAGGTAACTTTGAGCCAGTAACTCACCGAGTTGAACGATGCCCGCAGTAGTGATGACCAATTTCTCTTTCTCCGGCGGAAGATCGAAAGCTTTGAGATGGATGAATGCTGGATCAGCAGCAGCGATGGCAGCCAAGTTCGCGGTGACGTCGATGTTGTTGAGCCCCTTCTCGTCGGTCGGTGGTTGCTGGCTGACGAACCATTTCAGCGTTGGCATAGCCAAATCCTGACGACTTTGTGTGACGGTGGATTGCAGCCACTTGGCGGCGTCTCGGCGGTAAGCACCAAAGGACATGTCGTTCTCGCCGACATGATACACGATGCCCGCTAGCTCCACCTGATGACCTTTGGCCGTGAGTTCTGCGATGGAGTCTTTGATGAAGGCAATGAAAGTCGCGTAGAGATTTCTGTCTTTCGCGCTCGTGCCTTGCGGCGTCCAATCGTTCATTTGTGAGCCGCTATGCGTGAACTTGGCGATGGCGATGTTGCCGATGGCTTTGCTTTGCAGAGCTTGGCCAAAACTGAGTTCAGGACCAAAGGTGTCGTAGGGGCCAGCGGGGCCGAGTGGCTCCCAGCCGTTCGAGATTTTGAAGCCGCCGCCGAGGTTGTATTTGAAAGCGATCTTGTTGTTGTCGTTTGCCAGCGCCTCATGACCTTTCAGGGCTCTAAGGTCCTGAGTGAAGGCGCGTTCGCCTTCCATGTTGCGATGTCCGGCGAGGATGAAGAGCTTCACGGGACTACCCTTGGCATAAGGCCAAACTTTAAGGGGGCGGTCAGTGGCTGGCTTCTTTCCGATCGTGCGCAGGTAGGCGTCTGCATAGTTTACTCCGTGCTCCAATTGGCCGAGGGTCCCGTAGTGATAGTGCAAGCCCTCACCGCCACCGATCTCGACACCATCATGCGAGGTGGGAATGTATTCAGCCAGCGGATCGGTGTCGGTGACGGCCTTCTGCCCAGTGCGGATGGCATACATGTTGTCGCGGTTGTCCATGCCCCAGATCGTCTTCGTGCACATCTCGCCGATGTAGAACTTCAGGCTCGGCGTCTTGAGATCACGACGCCAGCAGGCGAGGAAGTTCTTGAGGTTCTTGCCGTAGATAGGTTTGAAGGCTTTGTCGAACATGTCGTTCTCGCCCTGATGCCACATGAAGCCCTCGATGCGGTAAGCGATCTTCTTTCGGTCCAAATCGGCGAGCGATGAACGAATGAAATCCAAGGCTAGCGGGTAAAGCTTGAAGCCACTGGGTGAATCAGGATTCCAGTCGCCACCCAAAGTCGTGCCGCCTGACGCCACCTTGATGATGGCGATGGGTGCCTCGATGTTTTTAGACACTTGGCTGGCAAAGCTCAGCTCCGGGCCGAAGTAGTCACGAGTCGGCTGCATGTCGATCCAGCCATCCGAAGCTTCCATTTTCTCACGTCCGAGCTTGTAGGCAAACATTACGTTCTTCTGCGGCTTGTCCAGACCCGCAAACGGTGGGAAGCGCTGGATGTCCACAACCTTCGAATGCGTGCCGACCATGTTTGACTGGCCGGCGAAGATGAAGACGCGCAGGGTTTTGGTGTCGGTGTCTGCACTGTGGGCTGTGACGGCTGAGAGAAGGAAGAGTGCGAGTAGGTGTTTCATGAGGAAAGTAGTTGCGGCTTTAGCCGCATTTTTTGATGAAGGTTTCGGCTAAAGCCGAAGCTACTTTGAATCGCTTCGAGCCTTGTCCAACTGCATACTCGTTCGGCTGCAAGCGGGCCATAATCGGGTTTTCGGCGATGTAGCGGCGATAGTGCTGTATCTGAGCCTCGCTCCGGACGATGTGATCAAATGTTTCCTTCTGCCAAAGCGCCCCTGTGCGTCCGAGCAGTCGATTGATCTCGAAAGCGCTGCCGCCCTTCCAACTTTGCATCACATCTCCGAGCGTCTTGCCACTCGGCGCAATTAGAGCGTGAAAATGATTGGGCATGATGACCCAGGTATCGAGTGAAGGCTCAGCGATCAGACGCGCGATCAAAACGTCGCGCACATCGGCACGCCGCAGCACGCACTCTCCAAAACCAGCGTCAAGCCATCGGTGCCACTGCTGGGTAAAAGTCGCATTAAACTCATGCTGCTGGTCTTCTGGGAGCTTTTGCACCTCAGACGGCATTTTGAGTCCGCGAGAAGCTAGCCAGGCATCACGGTCACTTTGCCATTCTATGAGTTTCTCTTGTGGCATGGAGTCCGCAAGTCGGGTGGTGACAAAGTAGGTGACGCGATCCTGGCGCCAGTGCGGCAGATGCCCATGATGGATCGCAAGATCGTCGTGCGGCCTAAAGAAAGTGGCTTCGGCTTTAGCCGAATCGAGCGTCTCTAGAGGCTGTGCTTGTTTAGGAGTCATGGGTTGGTCTGATTCGGCTAAAGCCGAAGCTACTTTGCCAGCCGCTCCAACATCGGCGTCTCCGTGCTCGATTCGATGGCCTTGATGGTATCGCGGACCGAGTTGGCCTTCTGGAGTCCGAGGTTTTTGGGGAAGTCTTTTTCCTCTTTCTCGAAGTAGTGCGCGAGCTTTTCCAATTCGGGGATCACTGCTTTCGCGTGGGTGCCATAGGCGAGCAGGATCTTCATGAGTTCCGGCGTCCGGTTTTGACTCGACCAAGGATTTTGATCGCGGGCGTATTTCACGAGGGCGCTGATGCCTTCCTGGATGTGGTGCTTGGCGAGGAGGCCCAGGCCTTCCACACGGATACCGTCGGCAAACATCTCACCACTGGGAGCGGGGTCGATGATGGCTTGATGGATGGCGGGTAGCAGCGGCTTGATGTCTTCAGCGGAGAGATTGCGATACACGGAGCCGATGCTGCCGCGGGCGCGGCCATCTTGATTGGTGAGCCCTGCACGCACGGCTTTGTAGAGGGCCGCGCGATCCACGCCGTCTAGAGATCGGCTGAGCATGCCCTCACGATTCTCAAAGAGGGCAAAGGTCAGGTAGCGCTGCTGCATGCCGCGTGGATCATTTTTAGTGTCCACTTGAGCGAGCAGTTCGAGGAGCTGCGGCACGGTTTGCATCGCGGGCTTGCCGATGCTGGCGAGAGCTTCGGCGGCTTTGATGCGTAGCCAGAGATCGGGTGATGTAAGCGACTTGCGCAGGGCATCGACCGCTGGCGCGGCACGACCACCGAGAGCAATGATGGCCTGACAGGCACCGTAGCGGGCTTCGAGGCTCGGGGAATCGAGCAGGGTGAGCAGCGGCGGCATAGGAGTGTCTTTGCGCCGAGCCAGGGCCATCGCAGTGCGTTCACGGACGATGGGCGACCAATTGCCAAGCCGCTCAAGCAACTGATCCATGCTCATTTGATCATAAGCACTGTTGCGATCTTTGTTATTCCATCCGCGACCATCTTGAATGAGCGAGCGAGCAGTTGCTGCATCGATTTGCGGCGCGGTGCTGAGGCGTTTGCCGGTGAGGTAAATCTGTTTGAGTGGCATCGCATAGGCCAGCAGGTAGCTGCCGGTGCAATCCCAACCAGCGTAGCTGTCTCGGCCGTTTTCAGGTGGGCCTAGATGCACAAAACTGCCATCCCATTGCC
>Ga0114966_10000706_pt1 | contig 32019 bp, 22 predicted proteins | sample M_130207_XF_Meta_FD_87029 | JGI IMG/M metagenome (GOLD analysis project Ga0114966, IMG submission 87029) | Freshwater microbial communities from Lake Montjoie, Canada to study carbon cycling - M_130207_XF_MetaG | ecosystem: Environmental > Aquatic > Freshwater > Lake | place: Lake Montjoie... | reverse complement strand
GTCCGGGTGTCCTTGGGATCGAGAACAAACCCTAGCATCCATCAAACCGTTTACCTTGGAAGAAACCTACGAACTGCTGGAGGCCATCGATTCCGGAAATGATATGGCCATCACGGAAGAATTGGGTGACGTCCTGTTACAGGTGATGTTGGACAGTCAAATCGCTGCCGATGAAGGCCGTTTCGATCTGATCGATGTTGTCGTCGGCTTGAATCGCAAGATGATCGACAGACATCCCCACGTTTTTGGCGATGCGATCGCTTCTACATCGGACGACGTCTCCCAAAACTGGGATCGAATCAAGCAGTCGGAAAAGCAGCGAGACTCAATTTTTGATGGTCTGCCGATGGCCCTGCCAGCTCTGGCTCGTGCTGCACGACTTTCGGCCAAAGCGGCCCGGGTGGGATACGATTTTCCCGTTCGTGAAATGCTGTTCGACAAACTGCGGGAAGAAATGGATGAGCTGGCCCGTGAGATGTATCCCCATGGTCGCATTCCAGTGTGTCCTGCAACCGTGGAGGCAACCGCCCAGCCCGATCCGCCTCCGTTTGATGAGGAACGGCAAAAACGTATTGAAGGTGAGCTCGGTGACGTTCTGTTCGTGCTCGCCAATATCGCTCGACGATGGCACATCAATCCCGAAGAGGCCTTGAGAGCCAGCAACGCCAAATTTGAAAGACGAGTGAAGTACATCGAACAACGCTTCAAAAGCCAAAACAGATCGATGCAAGAGGCCACGTTGGCTGATCTGGAATCGGCCTATCAGGATGGCAAACGCGCCGAACGCAGCTCGTCAGACCTAACTTGACTTGAAAACACTCGTCCCATGGAATGCCTGATGCCTCTCTTCTTGATGGCCCAATCGTGATGAACCCAATCGTGATGAACCCAACACCCCAAGAACCCGTTTCGATTTCTGGCATTCTTCCTCGCCGGAAAGACCGAGAACTTTCGGGTCGGGCAATTGTTGCGGGAATGTTTATCCTCGGCCTGTTCCTTGCATCACTGCTTTTCATCTATTTCGAGTTCAACACGCGTCCGTTCCGCCCTTTACGTGAAGCGCTCGGTCGGGAGTTTCGTCATTCACGCCCCAACGTGGAGGGAGGAAAACTTAAGGGACGCGGACCCGATACTCTTCGAGTGTCGATGAGTATTCCCTTCGATCCTTATCAAGAGGGTGCACAAACCAGGATGCGACTTGCGAAAGTCATTGAAATTTCCCGGCAATATCATGACTTGGCCAAGTTTGACAAGCTGGAAGTGAATCTGATCCACTTTCCTCCTGAGAGAGACGCGGTCATCAAAACATTCGAATGGCGTGGGATTGAGGCCGCGGACTCGAACTTTGTCCCGTAACAACGCCTCATTGCACTCGCTACCAAGAGCCTGGTACGGCCGTTGCTCAGGACTCCTATTCCTTGCCAAACGACTGTTTCCATACCACCTCCCGGCAAAAATAAAATCGACTCTTGTTGGCCGACGACAATTGGTTCGGTCACGCGCGAAGAGATTTTTTTGTTTTTGCGGACAGACCAGATGATCGGTGCAGAGGCCATTCAGGTGCGTCCTGCGGTGGTCGTTGACGACGGATCCACCGATCTTATGACCAATGGCTTCGTCGTTGACTTCGGCCGGAAGCGTCGTGAGACGCCGGATTCCCTTTGTCGAGCGGGGCTCGCTAGGCTCTCGCCAAATTTCAGAGACGCCGAAGAACTTTGACCCCGCCGTTTTTGGTGCCTCTGGGAACATCGCAGCGACGTTGCCAAACGCTCTCGGAAGTCGCTGGCGCCTGCTGCCGTTTAATAGCTGAGCCGTCTCAGTCGCCGACACTTGGCCTTGCCCAGTTCGTGCAGCACTTGACGAATACGATCCAGGAACACGTTTCTCTGTGAGACTCGTTCCTGGATCGTGCCTCCAGTGAAAAGCGATTGACTTCGAGCGCAATCCCGCACTGTCGTCGAAATGAAGTACCGAGGAAACGTGCTTCACGCATTTTTTGAAGTCATTGGGAAATCATTCAGGATCCGAAGCTTCTGGAGTCTTCGAAGTTGGAGGAACCGTGGGGGGAGTCAGCGGAAGAACAGCCTCCGCCTGGGACGGCCCCGGCGGCTTGGCAGGAGCCGGAAGCTCCTCTTTCTTGCTGACGTCTTTCGGCAGCTTTTCGTTGAATAACTCCAATAATTTTTGGGCGGTTTCGTCTTCGGGAGCTAGGCTGACACACTTTTCCAACTGTTGAGTCGCTTCTTTCGAGTATCCCAAGAACCCATAGTGATATCCGAGCAGGAATCGCAAGGCGGGATCATCCGCCTGGCTACGAGCGGCTTTTTCCAAGACACGCAACTGAGCGGTGTAGTCGTCCACCTTGCCGTACAACTCGCGATAGCCCTTGACGACCGTTTCCCACTGCCCCTGTTCGAGCAATTGCATGCCGAACTGAGTCGCTCCGGCGGCTGCATTGTATTGCTCGGTCGCAAACAGTGCCTGAGCAAGCATCATGACAAGCACCCCGTTATTGGGGTCGTCAATCAGACCGTGTCGCCATGCCCGAACTGCGTTCTTGTAATCCCGAGCCTTGAATGCCGTCTCGCCGATCTGGGCATACTGCTCCGCCGTTGGCAGTTCTCCGGTAACAGGTGATTTCGGATCAGTACCGGCGACTTGAGTGGGCGTTGGGGGAGTCGATATCGCCAACGGATCGAGTCTCACTGGAGTGAATCCCTTGGCGATGATGGCCGGTGGAGATCCTGCCAGAGAATCGCTGTCGAAGGATCTCAGTAGACCGGGGTCCAAACTGGCAGTGGCTCCGTAAGGGTTGTCATCGTATCCGCCAAATCCATCACCGTAGACAGAATTACCATAGTTGTAGGCGTATGGCTGATAGTAACAGCAGGGCTGATAGGAGAAGCACCCCCATCTGGAAGAACCGCCGTACAAGCCGTAGCCCCAACCGTAGCCAAACTGCGCCAAGCCGAATCCGAAGCCATAGTACGCCGGATAAAATCCGGATCCCCAACCGGAACCAAACCCCCCGTATCGATAACGACCATATCCGAACCCGGAGTTGCCCCATCCGCGATGATGGCGATAACCCATCCCGTTGCCACCGATCCCCACCCCGCTTCCACCATGGTGATCCCGATAGCTGAAGTTTTGGCCACGATTGGCGTTGGCAAAGCTCCCCGCGTGATTCACCCCGTGATGCTGGACATGGCGATTGCCGACACCGGTATGATGGATTCCGACATTTGTAGGACTGGCCTGATGATGGTGGGCGAGGAACGTGGAGTTTCCCGCGTTTGTCTTGTTCCTGAGATGCTGGCTCGGCAACCCCTGATTCTGCGACCCCGAATGCTTTAGCCTCGTCTGAGCACCATGCTTCTGCAAGAACTGTGATCCGTGATGCTGCGTGTTTCCCAGCGACGCAACATTGGAATGGTTCTGTGAGTTGGTGCGCTGTTGCTGCAGGAATTGGGATCCCTGGTGCGAAGTGTTTCCAAAATTCGAATTCCGGTGAGGAACGGTATTCGGACCTCGATTTGCTGAGCCGTTGGGAATGCCGCGATTCTGGTAGAGCGGGGCGTTTCGCTGGCGATCCGTCGTCGTATTCCCCAGATGCTGCTGAACACTATTGTGCTGGTGATTCTGCGAACCGGCGAAAGTTTGGTTCTGGTGCTGAATCCGGTTGTGCGGGGCCCCTCCAAAGTGTTGTGGTGGCACTCCCCCCGAGTTCCGTGTTCCGAGATGCTGGGAGCCACCGACATGCCTGCCTCCGCCAGAATGACCACCTCCGCCTCCGTGCCCGCCTCCGCCAGAATGACCGCCTCCGCCGTGGCCCGCCTGAAGGTGCTGAGAAGCGACAACGAGCGCAACGCTCAGGCAAACGATAATGGCGATGCGAGTGGAACGGGTCATGGCGAGGACTCCAGACAAAAAGTGCCCTTGGGGAACGGCACCCGTTATCATACCCGTTGGAAATCGCAGACGCATCAAAAATGATGCGGTCGCTTTCGATCTTTTAACGAATCCGATTACCGTGCTACCACGATTCCGGGAACGACGATCGAAACTGGAAACCGATTCTCCTGCCAATCCCCCGTAATTCGACCGGACCGGCAGAGACGCTGTGACGAGATCTCGCGTTCATCGATGATGATCCCCAGGGAGATGACGAGTTCCCGTCAGATGATTTTTAATAAAGGAGAAGCCCACGAGACAACGCTGAATTTGATGCCTTTTCAGAGTTTTTGAAGCGCGCCGGATCCGGAAATGAACTGCTAGCAATCAAGAGCACAGATGGTGGCGGCATGGCCTGTAGCCCTGTTTGGGCCACAGAGGGATTCGGATTTGACGAGGGCCCATGAAGAAGACCGATGAGTCCGAACCAAGGGGATCACCGGACGTCAATTTCTCGACGCCGTTGACGCTCGGTAAAGCTCAGACGTTAGGCCTTTTCAGTACTAGGCCAGCCATGAAAGCATTCACGATCAAGCAACCGTGGGTTCACGCCATCCTTCGCGAAGGCAAGGACATCGAGAACCGCACTTGGCAAACCTCTTATCGCCGTTGGTTGGCGTTCCACGCTTCAGCCCAACCCCGAGGCGACGCTCGATCTCCTCGAGGCCTATTGGATCCCCGACCTCGCCACGCTCGACTACTCCGCCGTATGCGGAATCGCTCGCGGTGTGGACATCGTTCCCAAGAGCCGCCTGAAGTGGTTTTACCAACCCGACGACGGTTCCACCAATTTCGGTTGGGTGCTCGTCGACGTGACCGCCCTCAAGACGCCCACTACGTGCCAGAGCTGGCTGGGCTTAGGGAACATTTCCTCGACGATCTGGTGAGGCTCAACGCCAACTCCACCTGAATCTTGTCCCCAAAACGCTGGAGAACGACAGATCCGATTCACTCGGTGGCGCCGCGGCGAAATGATAGGCAGGCACGAGGATCGTGAGTCTGGCCGATCCTGTTTTGCCGCATCGGTAAAAACGTTTCTGTGTGGCGATAGTCAATATTGCTCATCAACAGTCTGAGAACCTAACTCCATTCTACATTTCGCACGCCACGGTCCGACTCCCTCAACGACAGATTCCAGAGGGATATGCGGCCGATCACTACGGATCGACCGCAAAAAAACGCGTCCGGCCCCCAACTCCAGACCGGAAGCCTGTTTCTCTCCAAGCCAACTTGTGATAATCCCCTGCGGCCAGAAAATGGCAAACGTGACATTCCTGCAATGCTCTTTGGCGTTGATACGCCAGCAAACCGTTGACGACCGTAACTCCAGCAGATTTTTTGAACGTGGGCACCAGATTCGATTTATGAAGGGACGCGCCATGACGGCGGTTTTAAAATTGGGATTGATTGGTCTAGTCGTTGTGCTGGGGCTGAATTGCGGCCTCGCGAGGGGTCAGGAGCAGGTTGAACCACAGCGGATCGGGCTGTGGAATGGTCGGGCCTCCCTTGGCAGGGGGCAGGTTCAGGAGACGGAGGTCTGGATCACGGCCTATCGTCCGGCGAAGCCTACTGGCACAGCCATCGTGATCTGTCCTGGTGGGGGATACAGTGATGTGGTCGTTCAACCCGAAGGACATGGCATCGCGACGTGGCTCAACGGTCACGGCGTTACCGGTGTGGTGCTCGAATATCGACTCCCTGCAGGCCGACATGACGTTCCGTTACTCGACGCTCAACGCGCGATCCGCACGGTACGAGCGCATGCCACGGAGTGGGCGATTGATCCAATGCGGATCGGCATCATCGGATTTTCGGCCGGAGGTCATCTGGCCGCAACCGCCGCAACGCACTTTGATGACGGCGACTCCAAGGCGACTGACCCCACGGAACACGTCAGCTGCCGTCCAGACTTTGCGATTCTGATCTACCCTGTCATTACGATGGGGGCGAGGACACATCGCGGCTCAAGAGACAATTTGCTCGGGAAAAATCCCACTCCCGAACTGATCGAACTCTATTCCAACGAAAAGCAGGTCACGGCCAAAACATCGCCAACGTTCCTCGCTCATGCCCAGAACGACACCACGGTCGTGCCCGCAAATAGCAAAATGTTCTACGACGCGTTGCAAATGCATCACGTGCCCGCCCAGTACCTCGAACTGCCCTCGGGGGGGCACGCTCTCCATGGCTACAAAGGTCCCATGTGGGATGCTTGGCAGGAAAAGTCTCTTGCTTGGCTCACGGAGTTGAATTTGCTTCCGCAGGCCACGACAGGGAAGACGGTGAAGTGATTGGTAAGGACATGTTCCGGACCCCCTGCTTGAGTTCGTTCCGTCGCCTGAGAATCCGTGCCTAAATCACTGCCGGAAATAATCCGAGCGATTGTTCGGGGCAGGTGCGAATGTCCGGGATACTGTTCCGTACGAAAGACCGACGGTGATTGATGAGGCAGCGGGTTCGTCATGCCGACGGCAGCGTTTCGAATGCAGGCCGCGTGAGGCCGATCGTCTGCTGGACAAATTAAAACACACGGGGGGCAAGGGGACGAAGCCAACACGGCCCGGCACTCCGGTTGCTTGAGTCGTGTTGGTCATTTGTGAAGTCCGGCCGAATACGATGGCTTGGGCGGTCGGACCCGAGGATTGAATTCGAGTAACGGTTTTCGACTTTATCCAAAGGCACGACTAGGGATTGAATCGCGTGCAGCCTGACGGGACTCGGATCACAAACGCACACTCGAGTTGGGACAGCCGTTCGTTGCCGCGTTTCGTTGTCGCCAGAGGGACTTCGAATTCTGCGGTTGTCGTTCCGTCTCTCCTGTGGACGCACAACGGCTCGTGAATCGAGAGTACCTCCTGTTCAGAGAGCAATCACCAAATAGGCAATCGTGACAACGTCCGTTGGAATCCAGATCGGATCGGACTCGATGGTCTGGCTGATTTCGATCGGACGTTGATCGTGCTCACCCCGAGCATGAGCCGTCACGTCGATCCGGGATGGTCTGTGACGAGCGACCTCAATCGGCGCGTAAGACCATTCGCGAGTCCTCACCTTATCGAATTAGGAGCCCGATGATGTCCTTCTCTGTGAGACGTTTTTGGGCCGGTGACTCGGTGACGGCAGAGCTGTCCAGATCCACGATCGACATCTCAATCAAATCCTACCGTGGGGGGGGGGTTGACGCCACCGGGCTGAAGGATCGGCGACACATCACCGCGCGAAATCCGAGTGCCGAACCGTATTGACGGCGTCCCCTTTTAATCTTCCGAGAATCTCAGTCGCCTCTTCGAATCAAAATCCGACCACGGATTCGGCTGCGGGTGAGGACTCCCCAGAACAAACGCGGGGACGGTTCGACTCTCAAATTGTCAAATAACGATCACGCGCCGTCACATCCCACATTTCAACGACTCGGCCGCCGACAATAATGTAGGCCTGTTTGTGCAAGGCCGACGTCGGGCAGACATGTTGCGGGATCCCAAGCAAGACGTCACCCGGTTGATATCGTTTGGCGAGCGGCGTTTCCAGCACAAGGTGTTCTTCGTTGTGTAGCACTTGTTCGGCATCGGGCAGGTCAGGAAACGTAACTCGCCGGCCCTTCGGAGGGTCCGAGGCAACCGACTTGCTGCCGAGGTCACAGGTCAGCCGTTCGGGCGACGGACGACTGACGACTCGCGTCAGGATCGCGACGGCCGGTTCAAAGTCCATCTCAGGAAAGATGGCCCCATAACCAGAGTCGTGAAAGACGCACGTTCCCGGAGCCAATTCAATCGCCGGATCGGCCATTCCCGCATAGACGGGGAACGAACCGGTCCCTCCGCAAACGATGCTCGGCACCGCCCAACCACGAGCCACGAACTCGTCACGCAATCGCGCCACAGGTTCCCAAGTCGCCTGTACTGCCGCAGTCCGCTCTGCAAAATTTGTCTGTTGATTGTGACCATCATACACATGAAAACCACCCGGCCTTAGGCCCGGTGATTCGAGGATCTGCTGATACAGCGTGGCGGCCTTCGGGCCGGCAACGACGCCCGTGCGATGCAGTCCGGAATCGATATCGAGGTAGACCCGAATGGACTGCCCGGCCCGCGTCATTGAATCGCTGAGAATCGACATCATTTTCTGATCGTCGGCAGTGACTGCAAAGAGAACGTCGGGGAACTTTTGCACAAATTTCACGGCACGGGGAATGTTCGGCCCCACCAGATTGTATGCGAGAAAGATGTCCTTCACGCCGCAATCGGCCAGCATTTCAGCCTCTGCAAATGTGGCACACTTGTGCTTTTTGATGCCCATGGCCAACTCCAAATGGATCATGGCCGGCATCTTGTGTGTCTTACAGTGCGGACGAAGTCGCTCAACGTTCTTGGCCATGGCAATCATCTTCCGCAAGTTGCTGTCGACAATCTCGCGAAAGACCAAAAGGCCTGGTGACAGAATTTCGGAATCATCGCTCAGCGAATATTTGGAATTCATGAACATCTCACAGAAAAGAAATGGTATGACGGTGATCCGTGGTCATTGTCCGATACCACAGGAACTCAGAAAGACCGATCACAACACGAGGGTCCAGTCCGCGTTACTGTATTTAAAATCCGAAAGTTGTTCGGCTCGAAGTACCGTAGAGGCATCACACGGACGCGCCGCGGCGTGCCAAATAGTGGCCACCAATTGCAGCAGCGTTGCCCGTTGCAGATGGACATTCGTCACAAATTCACCATGCTCGCGGCCGTGTCGATAATTCGGTTGAAGCGTTGGTTGACGAAGATAGCGTCCGATTCGGAGCAAGTCGAATCCGTACAAAATCGTTCCATGATGCAGGAACGCCCGCCCCAGCCATCTCTGCGAATTCCCGGAAAACTTGCGGGCCGCCAGAGTGAGATCGCTGGTTCCGCAGGCCACAGTCTCGATGGCGGCCGCTCTCAACCCGAGGGCCATTTGATTCATCAGCTTTTGAGTTAACGCAGCGACCCCCAAAGAACGAACCGATTCTGTCACTGGAAACACCAGCGAATAGACGAGGCATCCTGGTCCAAGGACCACCGCTCCACCGCCACTAGATCGCCGATAGAGGGGAACACCGTCGGCGCGACAGGCCTCGAGATTGACTTCGGTCTCTGCTCGATTGGAACGTCCAAGGACGACGCAATAGTCCGGCGCTTCCCAAAACCGAAGCACAGCCTTGGTGGGTTCGGCATCGACATCCGTCAACAGAACTTCATCCAGCGTTAGATTCTGAGTCATGACTGGCAGCGTGAGATCGAACCAGCCAATGGACACTGGCCAGAGTGTCTCACCGGAAGGGGTGAGCATTTGAAACGGGGCATCGAAATCAACTTCAGACATGGCAGCTTTCGCGCAAACCGTCGGCGATCACATGTGGATTGCCCGGCCATCCACGGCAAACGCCGCTTCCTTGATCACTTCGGCCAACGTTGGATGTGCGTGCGAGGTCCGAGCGATGTCTTCACTGCTGGCACCAAACTCGATAGCCATCGCCGCTTCTGCGATCAAGTCCCCCGCACGCGGACCGATGATATGAATCCCAAGGACTCGATCCGTCTCGGCATGCGCGAGCATCTTCACACGACCTTCTGTTTTTCCGATGGCTTTCGCTCGTCCGTTGGCGAGGAACGGGAAGACTCCTTTGCGATACTTGATACCGAGATCCTGAAGCTGTTCTTCAGTCTTACCAACGCTTGCGATCTCGGGATCCGTATAGACGACTCCGGGGATCGCATCATAATTCACGTGACCGTATTTCCCGACGAGGCATTCCGCACACGCAAGGCCCTCTTCTTCGGCCTTGTGGGCCAGCATCGGGCCGGGTATCGCGTCGCCAATCGCATACAGACCCGGAATGGAGGTTTGGAACTTACGATCGACGACGATAAAACCACGCTGGTTGCGGGCGACGTTGAGCGGCTCCAAACCAAGATCGTCGGTATTCGGAATGCGCCCCACCGCCAGCAAGACTCGGTCACAGTCAATCGGCGGTTGACCGTCCGACTCGACGAGACAGCGGCCATTCTGGACACGTGCGCCAGTGACTCGCATTCCAAGTCGAAAGTCGAGCCCCTGCTTCGAAAATATTTTTTGAGCTTCGGTGGCAATTTCCTGATCCATCCCCGGCAAAATCCGCGGCAAGAATTCCAAAACCGTCACTTTCGAACCGAGCCGTGCCCAAACACAACCCAGTTCCAAACCGATGACACCTGCCCCAATCACAACGAGGTGACCTGGAACCTCCGGGTACTGGAGAGCCTCGGTGCTCGTGCCGATCAAATCCCCATCGACTTCCACTCCGGGGAGAGGTGCGGATCTGCTGCCGGTAGCGATCAGAATGTTTTTCGCGGTAATTTCCTGTGACGGAGAACCTTCTACGAGGACTCGTCCCTGAGCGATAATTCGGCCGTGACCGAAATAGCGGGTAATCTTGTTCTTGCGAAATAGCCCCTCAATCCCTTTGCAAAGGACCGACACGATCTTGTCCTTTCGCTGCATCATGCCCGGCAAATCACACTCGACGCCATTCACTTTGATTCCGTACTCACCAAGATGGGCGCTGGCCAGCTGGTAAAGTTCGCTCGATTCCAGCAGGGCCTTACTGGGAATGCAGCCGACACGCAGACAGGTTCCTCCAAGCGCGCCCTCTTTTTCAATACAGGCGACGTTCAAGCCCAGTTGCGCCGCGCGAATGGCGGCCACGTACCCGCCTGGCCCGGCACCGATGACGATCAAATCGTGTTGAGACATCGCGTTGCTGTTTCCGTTATTTTCGCATCTTTAATCATGCAAGGACCGTCACACATCGAGCAACAGGCGAACCGGATTTTCTATGCAATCTTTGATTCGCTTCAGAAAGGTCACCGCCTCTTTTCCGTCGACGATTCGGTGATCATACGTCAGGGCGACGTACATCATCGGGCGAATGACCACTTGTCCATCACGCGCAACCGGGCGATCCTGAATCGAGTGCATGCCGAGGACACCACTTTGCGGAGGATTGACAATCGGCGTCGAAAGCAACGATCCATACACGCCTCCATTAGTAATCGTGAACGTTCCACCGGTCAATTCCTGTGGACTGAGCGTTCCATTTTGAGACTTCTTGGCAAACTCGCTGATAGCCAATTCGACCGCGGAAAATCCCATCCGTTCTGCGTGACGGAGGACCGGCACAACGAGACCCTTGCCTCCCCCGATGGCGATGCCGATATCGCAATAGTTGTGATAAACGATCTCATTTCCTTGAATCTCTGCATTGATCGCGGGAAATGCCTGCAAAGCATCAATTGTTGCTTTCACAAAGAACGACATGAATCCTAGTTTGATCCCATAGCGTTCTGTAAACGCATCCTGATGCTGCTTGCGAAGACTCATGACGGCCGACATATCAACCTCGTTGAAGGTGGTCAATAATGCGCCGGTGTGCTGTGCCTCGACCAATCGTTGCGCGATTCGCTTTCGAATGGGACTCATCGCTTGACGTTTCTCGGAGCGTTCACTCGAAGATTTGGCGATGATGGCACGCGGCGGCTCGGCAATCACGGACGATACTCGAGCATCTGGCGGCTTGACAGCCGCGACGGTCATATGCCGTTGAACGTCTTCCTTCAAAAGGCGACCTCCGGGACCTGTTGCGTCCACTTGCGAGGCCGTCAACCCATTTTCCACTAAGGCCCTCTGAGCCGCTGGCATGACACGAATTTCCGAGGATTTTTCGGGCGTTTTCGGCAAACCGGCAGAGGTCACGGGAGCTGTTCCCACAACCGCGGTTTCTTCAATCAGTGCGATGACTTCACCGACATCCGCGGACTCACCGGGCCCTTTCAGAAGCTTCGTAATCACTCCGGCCGATGTCGACACACATCTTTTGGTCGCTTTGTCGCTTTCGACCTCGACCAATTCCGCATCAACAGCGATCGCATCGCCGACCTGTTTCAGCCATTCGACCACAACAACGGTCGAGACCGATTCACCGAAGCTTGGCACTTTGACTTCCACGATCATGGGGATTCGTCATCCTGATTCGAGTTGGAAACACGATCGCCTCATCGCGATCACATCGTTTAAACTTTTCCGGCGTTCCGAGCCTTGCGGCTCAGTGCCCGCTGTGGGGCTTGAGTGATGGGCCGACAGCCCGCGTCAAGATTTCATTTTGTTCGATGTCATGGCTTCTGTGAGAGCCGGTTGCAGGACTGGCGGACGACGGTCTGGAGAGACCATCGAAAGGATGACGTCCAAAAAGAGACTCACCCCAATGCACACGAACAAACCGCCACGCGCCCATGTTTTCTGGCTCCTCTTGAACCCAAGTCACCGGTGTTCCGGGTGGGTAAACAGCCAATACCTCTTCGAGTTGCTTTTCAGGAAGTGGATACAATTGTTCCAGTCGCACAATCGCAACGTCTGTTCGGCCGGCCTCGTGTCGCCGCCCGACCAAATCATAGTAGATCTTGCCCGAACAGAGCAGCACACGCCGGATCGCTGCCGCTGGAAGGTCGAGACTGTCAGGCAGGACACGGCGGAATGTTCCACTGGCGAGATCTGCCAACGGGGAGACCGCACTGGGCATACGCAGAAGCCACTTAGGTGTCATCACAATCAACGGCTTTCGCCATTTGCTGAGCACTTGCCTGCGCAGCAGATGAAAATATTGGGCGGGCGTGGTGGGATTCGTGATCTGAATATTATCTTCCGCCGCTAGTTGCAGAAATCGTTCGAGCCGCGCGCTGGAATGCTCCGGACCGTTTCCTTCAAACCCATGCGGCAACAGCATCACGACCCCGCTCAGGCGGTTCCATTTGTCTTCGGCGCTCACGATAAATTGATCGATGATCACCTGAGCCACATTAACAAAGTCCCCGAATTGGGCCTCCCAACACACCAAACCATCGGGTGTGTCGAGGCTATATCCATACTCATAGCCCAAGACTCCCGCCTCTGACAGACAGCTGTTATGGATCTCTAACGGGGCCTGACTGGGTGAAAGATGCTGGAGCGGCATGTACGTTCGGCCGGTTTCAACATCGTGTAGAACTGCGTGGCGATGTCCAAACGTACCGCGTTCGACATCCTGTCCATGAAGCCTGACGCGATGTCCTTCGAGGCTCAACGTGGCAAAAGCGAGCGCCTCGCCACAGGCCCAGTCCAGTGGTAGCTCGCCACGAGCCATAGCCAGTCGTCTTTGAAGAACACCCTCCGCTCGCTTGGGATCGGAATTGAAAATCTTGGAATGGAGTTGAAAATCGGCAGGAAACTTCGTTAGCGACTCAAGAATTCGACTCAATTCCTCGAGATTGGCACCCGTATCGACTTCGGGAAGTCCGGCTTCAGGGCCACCACAATAACCGTGCCAACTTCCCTGCAGCATGTCCCATCGATGCTCGTAACCAGCCCCCTTGGCCACCTCCAACTCGGATTCGAGTTGCTGTCGATGCGCGAATTGCAATCGATCTGCTTCCTCCGGCGAAATCTCACCGAGCCCGACCAATTGATCGAGATAATTCTGGCCGACTTTCTTCCGCGACTTGATCTTCTTGTACATCAAAGGCTGGGTAAATTCGGGAACGTCATTTTCATTGTGCCCGCGTAGTCGATAGCAGTACATGTCAATCACAACATCGCGGTGGAACTCCTGACGAAAATCCATGGCCAAGCGAACCACTTGCGCCACGGCCTCTGGATCTTCCCCATTGACATGGAACACGGGAATTTGAAGCATTTTCGCCACATCACTCGCATAGGCTGTGGAGCGACCTTGAGCAGGACTGGTGGTGAAGCCGATTTGGTTGTTGACGATGACATGAATCGTCCCTCCGATGCGTGTCGCCTCCAGTTGATTGAGATTGAGCGTCTCCTGAATGATTCCTTCGCCTGCAAAAGCCGCATCGCCGTGAATCAGCAGGCAGACGACCTTTTCACGATGAATGTCCCCTTTGCGATCCTGCTTGGCGCGGACGCGACCCATCGCCACAGGGTTGACGAATTCCAAGTGACTGGGATTAAAGCACAGCGAAAGGTGAACCTTGCGGCCGTCACCGGAGTACCAGTCGTTGCTGTATCCCAAATGATATTTGACGTCGCCACGACACGTATTCAATTCCGGATCAAGATCGGCAAACTCGCGAAAAATCGCCCGCGGCGCCTTGCCCATGATGCTCGCCAGAACATTCAACCGTCCGCGGTGTGCCATCCCCAAAACAACTTCTTCAATCCCCTGATCGGCCGCCTTGTAGATCGCCAGTTCAAGAAGGGGTATCAGTGTTTCTGCCCCCTCCAATGAAAACGTCTTGGCACCGTCAAACTTCTTTAAGATGAAGTCTTCAAAGACCACCGCATCACTCAGACGCTTGGCGATGCGTCGCTGTTCTTCCAAGGTTAATTGCAGTCTGTTTTGGGTGGCCTCCATTTTTTCTTGCAGCCACTCTCGAACCGGCAGGTCATCAATGTGCATAAACTGGACGCCGATTGAACGGCAATAAGTGTTACGCAACCACTCCAGAATTTCTCGAAGAGTTCGGAGATTGGGGCCCCCGGCACCCAGTGTCGAAAACTGTCGATCCATGTCGCTTGTGGCGAAGCCGCATTCGTCGATCTCCAATTCCGGAACGCGGACTCTCGGCTGACCCAGTGGATCAATGTCCGCAGCATAGTGTCCCATGCTACGATAATTGCGGATCAACCGATCAACCCGCTCTTGGAGGATCGCATAGTCCAGTTGAACCGGAGTCACGAGACCTCGGTCACCCACCTGCTGCGGCTGAAACAGATTTTGCCCGTCGACGACACCGTCCGAATGGCCCTGCGCTTCATCCAATCGCTCGAAGTAGTGACGCCAATCGGGCGAAACCGATTCTGGCGAATTCCGGAACTCCATATACAGCGATTCCACGTAAGACAGATTGGCACTGTCGCCGGCTCCCTCATTTCGACGGTCGGCCGTGGTGCGGTCTCCAGTGGATGGCGTCGCGGCTGATTCGCTGAACGCTCGCTGTGCAAGCATCGTGTCGGAAGAGCTCATCGTGTTTGCTTCTGGTTTCCAAGTCATGACGGTCATGGACAAGAAAAACGACATCTGGCCATGACTACAATATCTAGTCGATCCGCGCGACATCGAACAGGCGGATCTGCAACGGTGTCCCGAAAAACCGGCTGTGCCAGAAATTCTGGCCACACCGATTGGGAAATCTACCAGAGGCGGGCGAAGATAGGGAGTTCAAATTGCCAGAATAAAGACGCAAGCGGCCTCGAGGGAGAAAATTTTCGAAACTCCGATCAATTTTCAATGTTCCGTCATCGCTGAGCGGGGATCGCCGATCCCGGCATTCTGCCGAAGATCATGCGACCGGAGCTATTCTGAAGCATACTGGTGACGATGACATCAATATCCTTGCCAATCAATACAGATGCCTGTTCGCAAACCACCATTGTTCCATCATCCAAGTAACCCACCCCCTGCCCGGCCGATTCCCCATCACGAATCACTCGCATCCGCAATTGCTCACCCGGCAAGTATCTTGGTTTGAGTGAATTGGAGACATCGTTGAGATTGATGACGTCCACTCCATGAACGCCAGCGACCTTGTTCAGGTTGAAATCATTCGTGACAACCCGTCCCCCCATCCGTTTGGCCAAGGCCACCAAACGCTGATCGACGGTCATTTCTGAAAACTCTTTATCTGGAACATCATAGAGCCGAACATCGACCTTTGCATTCTGTTGAAGTTTTGTCAGCACGTCGAGTCCCCGACGACCGCGAACTCGACGCATCTTGTCGTTACTGTCAGCAATTGACTGTAACTCCTCCAACACAAAACTGGGGATCAGCAGCTGGTTGTCCAGAACATTGGTGTCCATAAAATCCGCAATCCGACCATCGATCAATGAACTGGTGTCCACGACCAATGGGCGGGACCCCTTGATCTCCTTGGCGAACTCCACGTAGGGAATGATAAAACGAAAATCGTTCCTCGTTTGCAATAGAAAGGAAATACAGATGTAGGGCATCATGACTCCCAACATCACTAATCCAATATCAGCCCAATTCGGATCGAGATTGGCTGACAATAAAAACGCCTTCAGAGCGTAATAAAGCAAATAGGACAGAAGCCAACCGACGAGCAAACCAAAATAGACCGCAGAAATAATATCGATGCGCTTCCGAGGAAAAATCAGGTCAAGGAAAGTAATCACCTGAGAAGCAAGCAGCATCAACACAAACGAAACGGCAGGATTTTTTTCAATCAATTTCCGTGCCGGACTCAGTTCACGAAATCGAACGGGTGCAGACATCGTGGGCTCAAGACTCGAACCTACGTTTTGGACATCCGAAGTAGCATCGTTAACGAGCTCAGGCAAACCCTCAAGATATAGTTTTTGGGGCTGGACGATCACGAACACAGCACCCGCACAGACGACGGCGTAAATGACGCGAATTACGATTAGCAACATGGCCTTTTATAACCCCCCCCAAAAAAAGTCGATTATTTCAACAAAGGATGACTAAGAGGCCTATTAGCTGTCGTGTTAAAATACACCCTTGAAGAACAACGGGACTGCTCGGGAAAGACCAAGCCGTATTTCACCTTATCGCTAACCAAACTGAAACACCAGTTTGGGATCAAAAACATACTTAGTGCCACTCCTGCTGATCGGTAAGGGTAAGAACGTTTTGAAGTCAAATCAGAAATCGTTTTCCATTTTTTGAGTGCCGAATCGCGGCGCACTCGCGAGAAATTTTTCGTCACGGGCAAGTTTCCAATCGGCATCAACCATCATTACAGCCAGTTGTTCGAATGATGTCCCTGGAGTCCAACCCAATTTCTGGCGTGCATGAGTCGCATCACCTTGGAGAACATCGATCTCCGTCGGGCGGAGGAAGCGTGGATCGTGTTCGACGTAGTCCTGCCAATTCAATCCGACTCGATGGAAGGCCAGTTCCAAGAAATCGCGTACCGAATGAGTCGTTCCGGTGGCCACCACGAAGTCTTCCGGGATTTCCTGTTGAAGCATGCGCCACATGGCGTCGACGTAGTCTCCAGCGAAACCCCAGTCGCGGCGAGAGTCGAGATTTCCGAGCAACACTGTTTTTTGCAATCCCTCACGAATTTTGCCCACGGCGCGGGTAATCTTGCGTGTCACAAATGTTTCTCCCCGCCGTGGGGACTCATGATTGAAGAGGATCCCATTGCACGCAAACAGTCCGTAGGCTTCGCGGTAATTGACCGTTTGATGAAACCCATAGACTTTCGCGCAGGCATAAGGACTTCGTGGTCGAAATGGCGTTGACTCGTTTTGGAGAGCCTCTTTCGAATTTCCGAACATCTCGCTCGAGGAAGCCTGGTAAAATCGGACGGGCCGATGCTTACTCAGTTGACGGGTTGCTTCGAGCATCCTCAACACCCCAAGGGCATCGATATCGACGGTATAGACGGGCTTGTCAAAAGACGTGCGAACGTGGCTTTGAGCTGCGAGATTGTAGATTTCGTCGGGTTCAATATCGAGGACAAGATTGGTCAGCCCGCTGCCGTCGGCCAGATCGCCATAATGCAGTTTCAGCCTCTCCTCTCGTGTCTGATGACACAGATGACTCAACCGGCTCTGAGACGATAGACTGCTCCGCCTGACCAAGCCGTGAACCTGATAGCCCTTACTCAGCAGCAACTCTGCGAGGTAGGAACCATCCTGTCCGGTGATACCGGTGACCAAGGCACGCCGCGGTAAATCCACTGTTCCAACCTTCTGTCCACGAAAAAACAGCAACCTATTCTGGTTCTCGTGTTTGAAATCAAAACGATCTCGTCTCCGAGGGGTCCATTTACGAACGGCCGGGTCTTCGGCGCGCAGACTGAACAACAAGATCGCAAAATCTCCATTGCCAAGTCAACACCGATGAGGATAAGGCTTCCTGCGTCCGAGCCTCGAATTCGACAAAACGACTTAGAGGCGCAGTTGGTGTACGGTTCTCTATCGTCTTCTGAACCGTGGAATGATAGAATTTTCCTGTCATTCCGTGTTCGGTTTGGCCTGTCCTTGGTTTCGCTGCCAAGATTGCTGTGACACTCTCGTAGACAGTTCTTCGCGAGAATCTCACGCGTTCTGAACAAGACGACGACAACTCTGAATCTTGCTGATCTCCTCTTTCTCCGCCGGCGGATTGATACTTCAGACCCTGCCGAATCAGACAACTTGACGCGAATCGGTTCATGAATGCGCTCCCCCAAAAAATCCCCTTGCGAATACTCTGCTTTCTTGCGGTACTGCTCGTTTTTCAGTGGCCCTCAGCCGCCGAGGCGTTGCGGCTCCAAAAGGGCGATCACATCTGCATCGTCGGGAACACGCTGGCCGAGCGGATGCAGCACTACGGCTGGTTGGAAACACTGATTCACGCTCGGTTCCCGCAACAGGAACTGGTGTTCCGCAACTTGGGCTATTCTGCCGATGAAATTGACGGTTTTAAGAATCCCCAGCACCGAATGCGGTCGATGGATTTTGGAACATTCGATCAGTGGCTCACCGGATCGGCTCCCATTCCGCAAGAAGGTAAGAAGCTCTCGACGCGCGATCAGGAACCGGGCACGGTCAGTGAAGACCGGTTCCGTTTGACCAACACACGAGCTGACGTGATTTTTGCCTTTTACGGCTACGGTGAATCCTACGCCGGTGAGGCCGGTTTGCCCGTCTTTAGGCAGAATGTCGAAGACTTTATCAAGCACATTTTGGCTCAGAAATACAACGGCCGGTCGGCGCCCCAGCTCGTGCTGTTTTCTCCCATCGCGCAGGAGTTTCTGATCGATCCCAATCTGCCAAGCCAGTCCGATATCGATGCGGCCAACGTGAGATTGAAAATGTATGCCGAGACGATGTGTGACGTCGCGGCGACGTACGGTGTGATCTTTGTCGACCTGTTTGTTCCGGCTCAGTCGTATTACAACGACAATCTAAAACGCCCACTCCACAAAAACTGGACGACCAACGGAATTCACCAAACGGTGTGCGGAGACTGGCACATTGCATGCGTGGCAATGAAGTCGTTGTTTCCAGACTTCGTGAACCCTGCCAACGAAGGACGAGGGGACGAAGCAATTCGAACGACCGTTTTGGACAAGAACACTTACTGGTACCAACGCTACCGTGTGACCGATGGGTATTCGACGTATGGCGAGCGGGCGTTTCTCAAGTTTGCGGAAGGGCCTGGTGGATACGGGGAGGGGCTCTCGAATTACTCCGTCGGTCAACGGGAACTCGAGGTGATCGATACACTGGTGACTAATCGAGACAAGGTCATTTGGGCCGTGGCCCAAGGAAACCCAACCAAGCCGGATGACAGTCAGCTCCCCCAACTTCTGAACGTCATCAGTAACACACCGGGCACACAACCTGACGGCAAGCATGTGTTTCTGTCGGGTGAGGCTGCCATTTCTAAAATGACGATTCATCGGGGGATGCAGGTTCAGTGCTTCGCCGATGAAAGTCAGTTTCCGGAGCTGATCAGTCCCGTGCAAATGGCGTTCGATACACGGGGTCGTTTGTGGGTGGCCACGTGGCCGACGTATCCACACTGGAAACCAACAACCCCGAGGAACGATCGTCTGTTGATCATCGAAGACACCAACGACGATGGCCGCGCGGACAAGTGTACGACGTTTGCCGGAGAGCTACACAACATCACCGGCTTCGAGTTCTGGAATAACGGCGTACTGCTGGCTCAGGGACCGGACATCGTATTTCTGCAGGACACTAACGGTGACGACAAGTACGACGTGCAGGAACGAGTTCTCCACGGCCTCGATACGGCCGACACGCATCACACGGCCAACAGCTTCACGCTGGATGCGGGTGGTGCGATGTACTTTCAAGAGGGGACGTTCCATCAGACTCAGATCGAAACTCCGTGGGGTCCGACGCGACGCGTCTCTAATGGCGCCGTCTTCCGTTACGAACCACGGACACAGAAATTGGACGTATATGCCTCGTTTGGATTTGCCAATCCGCATGGTCATGTGTTCGATCGCTGGGGCCAAGATATTGTTGTCGATGGGACGGGAGCGCAGACATATCACGGACTGATGTTCTCCGGCGATATCGATTTCCCTCAGAAACATGGACGACCGCCGCAGGTTTATCCACAGCGGACACGCCCCTGTTCAGCCATCGAAATTCTGAGCAGCAGCCATTTTTCAGAAGAGCATCGCGGCAACCTACTGGTCAACAATGTCATCGGATTTCAGGGGATCCTGCAATACCGATTGACAGAGCGTGAATCGAGTCTGGGTGCGATCGAAGTCGATCCGATCGTCGCCTCAACCGATCCCAACTTTCGTCCGTCCGACGTTGAAACGGCTCCTGATGGAACGATCTATTTTACAGACTGGCAGAACCCGATCATTGGTCACATGCAGCACAACCTGCGCGATCCCAGTCGCAACAAGACTTACGGTCGAGTCTACCGCGTCCTCGCCGAAGGTCGTCCACGTATCAAACCCGCACTAATTTTTGGTGAGCCGATTGAGCGACTGCTGAACCTGCTAAAAGATCCCGATGACAGGGTGCGTCATCGGGCGCGGATCGAACTCTCCGGACGTCCGACCGATCAGGTCATCGCCTCGGTCAGCAGGTGGCTGACGACATTCAAGGGCCACGAGCAGGACCACGAGCACCATCTGACAGAAGCCTTGTGGCTGTATCAAAGCCACAACGTGATCGACCAAGAATTGCTCAAACAGGTGTTGCGTTCACCGGACTCGAAGGCCCGGGCCGCCGGCACACGCGTTCTGGCGTACTGGCGAGATCGCGTCGACAATCCGCTCGAACTGCTGCGTCAACAGGTCCACGACGAAAGTGCGCGTGTTCGCTTACAGGCGGTGTGGGCTCTCAGTTTCTTTCGCGGAGCCGCTGCGGAAAAAGCATCTGAAATCGCCGTGGAATCGCTATTAGAGGCCGAAGATGACTACTTGAAACACCTACTTAATGAAACCAACAAGACGCTGGATCGTCGCATGAAACAGTTTCAGGAGCAGAGCAAGAAGTAATCAGCGTGGGACTTGCGTCCGACTGCGTCTTGTGTTGTATGGGACACGGTCGGTGTGATTGACGGCTATCGATTCCTCCGCTTGTTGGTGGTGCTTTTTATGTTGCGACTCATCTTTGGAAAAGTGCGTTGGGTGTTGTGCGTGGCAGTGCTCTTTGCGGCTTTCGACCTGTGCTCGAAAACCGCTGCTGAGGATCCACCCCGTGCGATCAGTCCGGTTCTCAAACTGTTTCAAGGTGGTCGATTGCCACCAGAGCGGTTGGGAACCGTGGTGGAGATGATCTGCAATCGCGGCAATGAGCACGATTTGCGAGTCATCTTCGACCGCGTGATGCAGGAAGACGGTTTCACCACTGAGCTGAGACTGAAGTCGATGGGCTGGCTGACGGAAGCGGCCTTAACTCGCAAAATCAAGCCGGCCGGTGACCTCCATGGACTCTATTCCTTGGTGAATTCCAATGATCCGGCGTTACAACTGGCGGCGATCCGGCTGATCTCTACTTGGAGAGTCTCCGCCGTTTCCAAGTCGCTCGAAGTGCTGGCGACCGCCGACAAGGCCTCTCCCGAACTTCAACACACCGCAATCGACGGACTGATTGCGATCGCCGACCCGGAAAGCCAACACGCGTTGTTAAGATTGGCTGAGTCGCACCGACCGATCACCATCCGAATGCAGTCCGTCGCGGGTTTGGTCCGTTTGGATTTGACGGCTGCGGCGGCGTTGGCCGCAGATATTTTTTCGAAGGCCTCCGCACAGGACAATCTCGAGGAATTGCTCAATGCCTTCTGCAACCACAGGGACGGAACGGACCAACTTGCCACAGCGATGAAAGATCGCAAACCGGCAGTCGATGTTGCCTTGCGGGCGTTGCGGTATCTGTACTCCGTCGGTCGCAGCGATGCCGCCCTCTCGAGCATCCTCAGTGAAGCGGCCGGGATTGCCCAGGATGCGCCTCCACCCACTCCGGCGGAAGTGGCAGAACTTGTGACGGATGTCCTCACGAAAGGCAATGCAACTCGCGGTGAGGCCATCTTCCGACGAAGCGATATCAGTTGCATGCGATGCCATAGTGTGAGTCGTGCGGGTGGGCAAGTGGGTCCGGATCTGAGTGCCATTGGGGGATCGTCTCCTGTGGACTATGTGATCCATTCCATCCTCAATCCGAATCTGGCTGTGAAAGAGCAATACATGACCCGGATCTTCTCGCTCTCGAACGGGCTCGTCTTGACGGGCGTACTCATCGACCGTGACGAGAACCGAGTCCGTATCCGCGACGGTCTGGGCAAGATCGTCACAATTTCGACCGCCGACATTGACCAAGAAATTGAGGGCAAGTCGCTGATGCCGCAGGGACTGACCAAGTTTCTGACGCGAGACGAACTGCTCGATCTCGCGAAGTTTATCTCGGAACTCGGCAAGCCCGGTGACTACGAGATCCGCAAAACTCCCACGATTCAGCGTTGGCGAGTTCTGCGCCATCCCGCCGAGGAACTGACTGCGGACGTCCCCCACATCGAGCATCTCCGCCAGTCCGTTCTTCGTAGCCAGGTCGACGATTGGACATCTGTCTACAGCCGGGTGGCAGGAGTTTTGCCCTTGAATGAATTGCGGCTTGGTAAAACGCCAACGGTCCTGATTCTGCAGGGGCTGATTCAGGTCAATCAAGCCGGCAAGGTGGGACTTTCCGTCCATTCGGACGAGACGCTTCAAGTGTGGGTCAATACCGAATCCTTCGAGCATCAAAAACAGTTTGAGATGTCACTTGAACCCGGCTCGCATACGATCACTGTGCGTGTGGAAGTGTCTGCGCGCGAGTCGCCCGAACTGAAACTCGAGCTCAGCAAACCAGAGGGCTCCACGGCCCAGTTCGATGTCGTCGGAGGAATGTAGATCACAGGGGAATGCGATCACGCTCATTGGCTGAAATCTCATTCCAACGGATGTTGCCCGAGACGCCCCCGTTCTTGGTTGACAAGCAACAGCGCGCGGTGTTCGTATTTGAGGAACTTGACGAGCTGTGACGGAGTGACACCGAGTTGCTCGGCCGAACTCGAGACGTGGCCATGGCGTGCGTGCAGCACATCCAACGCCTCGGCCAACAGCGGGGCGAAGTCTTCGTGTTTCGGATTGCAACCGATTCTTCCGCCATGACAACGAGAGCTCCACTTCACGGTCGGAATCGCATCGGCCGCTGATGCCGTCCGGACTTCGAGAGCAAGGTTCACGCGTAAGCGTGACACGGCCACGCGATGGTTGTCGTGCTGGCTTCGTCGCTCGGCGGCCTGTCCCTCAACACCCGTTGGAGTGTGATGCAAGACCACCGCGGATTCCGTCTTGTTCCGATGTTGCCCGCCCGGTCCGCGACGTCGTTCATGCCGGATTTCACAATCTCGAAGCAGAAGCTCCGCGGGTAGCTTTGCCGGATGAAGATCACTCCCATTCATATCAAGACTTTCGTTTCGACCACAGAGAAACGTGGCAATGCGTTGATCAATAACACGTAACTCCTGGGGCCACGCGTTGTGGGTCGCGGGGTTGACTCCTTGGAAAACGGCGACACCAAACACCCTGATCCTCACTTGACTTTCGGCCTCAGACGCCCAGAGGCTCTCTTCAAACGTATCCGTCTCAGTCAATGATTAATTCTAGCGGGCGACGACATTTTCCGGAGATCGTGACCTAGAGCCTGTGATCTGGCAAACGACGAGGGCATTGGTTTGAATTCCCTCGGTGGAAAGGAGGGCGTAGGGGATTACTCCGCCGGCTGATGCTCGGGATGGAGGTAGACGAAGCTCTTACCCAGCCGGCCACCGTAATTTCCCGCAGAAATCCGGGACAATCCCGGTGAATCAACCGTGGCCTTGATCACCGCTTGCGTCGCACGGCACACCGTCTTTAAATCGCGACCGTTAATGATGATTTCCATGATGGAGTTCACCCCCTCTGAAACTTGCGAGTGGCCCCCCAACGTCGATCGCAACGTGGGACAATAGGGATGATTCGTACTGGCAAACAAAAACGGATACGAACTTCCCGCTTTTGAACCGCTGCCGGCAATCCCGCCAGGAAACGGAGCAATCACGCCGGATATTTGGTCGAGGGCCTCGACGCCGAGTTCAGCGGCGGCGAGCGATGCATCGACAGAATCGGCGAAGAACCACAGATTGCCACCCATGACTCCGTCCTTGAAGCCAAAACGCCGGTCGATCATGAATTCACCGCCCATAATGGGGACGATCCAAATCTTTCGACCGTATCGTTCGTCACGAAACTGATGTTTGTCTCCAAAAAAGGCGAGTTTACGACCGAGTTTGAAGTAGGAATCTGTCTCCAACAGATTGAAGCAGGAAGCCGTGGGAGACGTCAGAACGTTCTGGCTGATGCGATGCAGGAGCACGCGTTCCAGCAGACGCTCGCGATCCTTTTTAAATCGGGGAACATGAAACTGAACGATAGCTCCGGGGCGGCCATCGGGAGTGGCAAACGACTCGTCACCGCCAGGCCCGACGTAGCGATCAATGCCCGCTTCACATTCGCAAAAAATACTGCTGGACGCATGTCCCGTCACCGCTTGGCATGCGTGGTCCACCCACTTTCGATCACGAGCCGTGATCAAGACTTCCGCATAGATACTGCGGAAGGCTTCTGCGTAAGTGTCATCGACAATGTCGCCCCATGCGGACATTCAGGCTACTCCGTTTTGATAGTGGATCTGGCTGGCGTCGATTTCCAACAGATCTACCCAGAGATCCGAAGAAGATCATTGGAAAAACACGCACGTCGGGAAAGCATCACGGTGATTCCGCGGTTCACACCGAAAAAACACGACCGGGAGTCGCTCAACTCAACCGGCGACCTCGACCGGTGTACACCCTCTTTTCCGTAATGACTTTATCCATAAAGACATCGTGTTGCTGCATCGGGATTTCTTCGAACAACTGACATTCAAACGCCAAGGCAACAAGCGGCGTGTCGGGGCGGGCGTGTTCCAACAACTTATCGTAATACCCCTTGCCATGTCCGGTCCGACCGCCTCGCGAATCAAAGGCCACACCGGGCACAATGATCAGATCGATTTCCAGAACAGGAACTCGCTTGGAAGCGATCGCTCTCAATTCGGCCTTTGGTTCGAGAATTTGATACATCCCAACAGACAATTCTTCGTTCTGTTCCAGATGAAACAATTCCAATTCACCATCGACGCAGTAGGGAACAACAATCTTCTTGCCGCTGGCAAGTGCCTTGTCCAAATCATTTCTGGTGCGGACTTCGCTGCGTACATCGAGATAAAACAGAACCGTATTTGCCAACTCATATTCAGGCAATGACATGCACTTGGCAACGATCTGGTGACTGAGTTGGTCTTTATTTTCTTGGGCATTTCGATTCGCATGGGCCTGATCGCGAATCTTTTGTTTCGGACCAGCAGCGTGATTCAATTCGAGGGGCATCTGGGTTTGTTCCGGTAACTTGCGAAGGTCTTCGTAATCGGAGAATTAACGTCTTGCCAATGAATTCTACCAAGCACGCCGGACATCGCCAAATTAGTCGGCGAAATTTCGGGACTCAGAATGTGACGACACTCTGTATCCTGTGCGAAAACCCGACAACGAAATCAAGACTTGATTCAGAAGACCGAAAGTAGGAGCAATTGTGACGTCCGAATTAACCAGATGCGATCATCGGGTGTCATCCATTGGTTCTTCAAGATCCGTTGAGTCCGGTTGCGGACGTTCGTAATCAGAAATCGCTGTGTATTCGTCAAGGAACGCTCCTTTTCCGTTTCCAGAAGAAGAGTCGAAATTCGGTTCAAGGCGCGCGGCTCGTCCAAGTCGCCAGGAATCGCATCGATCCAGACCGGAGCACGGTCGGAATCGGCAACGTATCGAGTCAGATTGAGAATCAAGCTGGCGATGCCAGCTGCCTTGTCGTAATCGATTTTTTCGGGGGTATCTTGCGGTGTGTGATAGTCTGGATGCTCGCCAGTTGAGAAAAACAGATACGGAATGGATCGATCCCGAAACGGGCCGTAATCACTGCGCGTTCCAATCAAATCTGTCCCCAATCGACAAACCTCCAATCCCACGGGAGTCCCCACCTGATCCAGCGCCACCTTCAATTCTCGCGCGTGCTCGCTTCCCATGGCGAATACGGTCGGCAGTGGCAAATTTCCGAGTGATCGCCCGATCATGTCGGCAGTGATCAATAGCTTGACGCGGTGGAGCGGCCACGGGGGATGAGCAGCAAACCACCTCGAACCCCACAGCAACCGTTCCTCGAGATCGAAAGCCACGAAGGCCACACTGCGTTTCGGTTTCGTGTCAGAAGAGGCAAGTTGCCGCGCCACTTCGAGAACCATCGCCACTCCGGAGGCATTGTCATCAGCACCGGTAAAAATCCGTCCCTCACGAACGCCCAGATGGTCGTAATGCGCACTAACAATGACGAACTCTTTTGCCAAACGAGAATCACTCCCCTCCAGCCAAAAACCAACGTTATGTCCCAAGGTCGCCTCAATCCCATTCGCGTCCGAGGCATCAGGTATCAACTGGACGCAGGCGTCCACGGCGGAGAGCGGATTGGAGGATTCGGTGGAGGGTTGAATCGATGGCAACACACCTGCGGGGGTTTTCAAGAACAAGGGTTTCAACTGAGCGGCGATCATCTGGTCAATGATGTATTCCCGGGCCTCCTGCTTGGCCTCGGCATCGCCCCGCCCCTTCAGATTCGGCCCCGCGAGAAATTCGATATGAGGTCGCATGTGATCGGCGTGAATGGCCGGCTTCACAGTGACTGCCGTTAATCGCGGCGGATCCACGGCTTTTGCTTGGAGGAACACGAACTGACTCAGGACAAGACATCCTGTAATAGAGGCCCGGCAGGGTATTCGCATCTCTCAATTCCTTCTCTTGAGGACAAAGCCCAGATCCATCCACTGCCGGAGGACTCTGGCGATGGCGCGGATTCTCACAATTTTTCCTGCGGTAGCGACGAAGATTTGGTCGATGAACCTGCCTGTCGAGCACACGGATCGTTCCCGAAACGGTTGCCGATACCACGATCCAAGACGAGCGGACTATCCCCATGGGATCCGCGGCCAATAATTGAGGAGTCGGAACGATGCGTCGATCATTGCTCACCATGCTGATTGCAGGAACGGCATTTGTCGCCGGAGTGCAGTCGGTCGATGCCGCCGGTCAGGGGCAGCCCACCGACTGGAGTCGGTTCTATAATTATCCCTACGTCTACTATCCTCACAATTATCAGGCTCCACAGGAATACAATGATATGTATCATCGTTATCCCCAGAGCCGTCAAATACCGGTCTATAACAAAGACTGGTACAACTTTTATCCGTCGAAACGTCCATACCATATGGGCCATCACTACACGTTAGACGTCTTTTAAGACTTGCAATCCCGGGGGGGAGACGCGCCGCTCGACAGCCTCACGGTTGCCGAGCGGTAGTCGTTCTTTGGGAGAGGTTTCGGCGGGGAATTCGCAACCGTATCCGGCTCACCGCGCGATGTACCAAGCTCCCCAAAAAACGTCGGATCACGTCCACTGAAGACTATTTCAGACGTTCGATCTTGGCCGTCTGGCGTTCCTGTTCGACAATCTTGGTCCATAGTTCGTCTGAAAGTCGCTCCAAAATTTGAGAACGTGCGTCCTCCAAACTGAGATCACCGGGAATTCGTTCGGTTAATTGAATCAGATGAATTCCCTTCGCGGAGAGAATTGGATCGCTGATTTGATGGAGTTCCATGGCAAATGCCGCTCGACTGACTGTCGGAGGCAGTTTTCCTCGATAGTGAAATTGACCGACGTCACCTCCACGCTCCTTACTCGGTGATTCTGAAAACTTCTGAACGGCGTCAACAAACGAAATCGTGCCGGCCTGAATCTGATCTCGAATCTCGTTCATTTGATTTGTTCTTGAAACAACGTCACTCGGACTGGCGTCAGGCCGCAGTGCAAGAAAGATTTGGCAAGCCCGCAGTTCCGTTCCGTCAAATTCCGCACGATGTTCGTCGAAGCATTCACGAATGTGTGGTGCCGTCACGACCTTGCGGACATAGATCTGCCAAGACAGCGGCAACCCCAGTTCGGATTGCAACCGATCCGTGGTGTATCCGATGTTTGACAGAAAGACCTCCGGATCTTCGCCGCGTTTTTGCAGGACTAACTTGGCGTGTTGGATCTGAGCTTGAACCTCATCAACGGGCGGTTGAATTTTCTGACGCCGGAGAAAATCGCGGATGAGCTGACGGTCAATCAGTCGTTCGATGAGTTGTACTTCTGCGACATCACGGTCCTCAGACTTCACCTGCCGGGTGGTTGCTGCAAACTCAATATCGCCCCTTGTGATCGCTTTACCGTTGACTTTGATCGCGATTTGCGAAGCATCTTCGGCAGCGTACGCTGTCAAGACGTGGAATAACACCGACAGAAAAGCGGGGCTCATTTCGACTCCGTTCGATTCGCGGGGGCGGAAATTTCTTTGGAACCTTTCCAAAGTCAAACTTGTCATCGGGCCAAGATTGTGCGAGGCAAGGAACGAAATCCCCCACCTCCGCAGAGGAGCATAACCCAAGAGGGTTTGGCGACAAAGGAACGGACGGCAGGAACCGCGAGAAAAGATCGTCGAGTAACCAGAGTACTAACCTTTGAAATGCCCCGACAGGATCATCTTTAATCTGAAATTGCCGAGACGGGTCAACTCTTTTGATCGCCTCAATACGCGAAAACAGCTTTCGGATCACCGTTGTCCGAAAAATGATTCTGCGACGCTAATAATGGAACAGGCGGATCGAACCGCGTAGACTCTGCGTGGGTTGAATGATGGCCCGATCGCTGAACCCAGTCCCTGTGTACTCGCGATGAAGATGTCTGCGGCATGGATTCAGCCACTGGACACAGAAGCATAACTCTTGACGATAACCTCATGAAAATCTTGCTGGCGCAACTCAATCCGACTGTGGGCGATTTGTCGGGTAATGCCACCTTAATTCGCTCTGCCGTCGAACGCGCCCAGCAGACGGGTGCGGAGCTTGTCGTTTGCGGTGAATTGGGGATTTGTGGTTATCCGCCAAAAGACTTGCTCCTGCGGGAGGGATTTGTTGCCGCGTGTGACCGTGAGGTGGAGAAACTGGCCGCCGAAGTCGAATCCGGCATTGGTGTTCTGGTCGGCCACCCCACTCACTGGAGCGTTCCCGAGGGACGCATCGCAAACGCCTGCAGCCTGCTTTTGGGCGGAAGAGTTCAGGCAACGGTCCACAAGATGTTACTGCCCAGCTACGATGTGTTTGATGAACGACGCTATTTTCGGCCGGCCGATCGATTGGCTCCGATCTCGTTTCGCCAACTCCAATTGGGTGTTCATATTTGCGAAGATGCCTGGTGGGGTGAAACTGACACGTTCTATCACAACGATCCGATTCAATTTCTCAATCCCGTCGCAGAGCTTGCAAAACAAGGCGTCGATCTGTTTATCAACGTCTCGGCCAGTCCCTTTGAGGTCAATAAACCGCAACGCCGCGACAGCATTTTAAGAGGACATGCCTCCCGCCATCAAAGGCCATTCGTCTTCGTCAATCAGGTGGGTGGGAACGATGACCTCGTGTTCGACGGGCACAGCGTTGTTTTCAATTCTGAGGGTCACAAAGTCTCCCAGTCAGACGGTTTTTCCCCGCAACTGGATGTCCTCGATCTGGCGCATCTGCCAGCCTGTATCACACCAACGATCGCCTCTGAACCGGCGCAGTTATTGGAGGCATTGATCCTAGGATTGAAGGACTATCTGCGCAAATCGGGTTTTCACGGATGCGTTCTCGGGCTTTCGGGAGGAGTTGACAGCGCCTTGGCAGCCTACATTGCGGCGGAAGCGTGCGGTGCGGCGAATGTGCACGGAATCATGATGCCTAGCCGCTATAGTTCGCAGCACAGTGTGGACGATGCCATGTCTCTGGCAACACGGCTTGGAATTGATGCGCAGCTGATTCCCATCGAAGCGGTTCACAAAGCCTACGAATCGCTGGCTGTGGTGCGTGACGATTTGGCCGCGGCACCGGCGGGAGTGGCCGATCAAAATTTGCAGGCTAGAATCCGAGGAACTGTTGTGATGATTCGCAGCAATCACCATGGCTGGCTACCACTGGCCACGGGGAACAAAAGCGAACTGGCGGTCGGGTATTGCACACTGTACGGCGATATGGCCGGAGGCTTCGCCGTTCTGGCAGACCTCTTTAAAAGAGATGTCTATGCGATCTGTCGTCACATCAACGACGTGCGCGAGAAACGCGAAATAATTCCTCAACCTGTGATCACGAAGCCTCCTAGTGCCGAGTTAGCACCGCATCAGTTCGATCAAGACACCCTGCCCCCCTATCCTCTGCTCGATGGAATTCTCGAGGGGCTGATTGAACGAGAGGATTCCGTGGCCACACTCAGCAGGCAATTTCCCCCCGAAACCGTTCGATGGGTGGCGCAACGACTGGATCGGAATGAGTACAAACGTCGTCAAATGCCACCGGGTATCAAACTCTCCGCTCGAGCATTCGGGAGTGGGCGGCGAATGCCGATCGCCGCACAGCACGAACTCGAATAGCGGGCGATCTCCCCGCCGGCGAAAGAGTTGCGATCTCACGTTCCCCAGCGGCAAGCATCAACACACCGTGCTACTGATCCAACACCGTCCACGCGAGGTCACACAATCCACGAAATCACGCCATTGATCTCTGCCGTCGATTCCCCTGACAGCCCCACAAGGGTACAGACCAATTTGCGTCACGAATTGTTTCGGCTGGTACTCCCCGTCTTGGCCGAACAGTTCCTCATTTTTGGGATTGGTTTTTTTGACACATTGCTTTCTGGCCAGTTGGGCACGCAGGAAACATCGGCAATCGGGCTAGCCGCTTATGTGTCGTGGCTCGGCTCAACCATTTTTTGCCTTGTCTCGACAGGCGCGAGTGCCATTGTCGCTCGTCACTGGGGAGCGGGTGAGTTCGCGGAAGCGCGGCGCATCACGGCACGCTCACTGACCCTGTCACTGTTTGTCGGCATGCTTGTCTTCGTGCTGTTGCGTGAACTCTCCAATCCCTTCGCGATGCTGATGAAAATGGAAGGCGAACAGCATCGAATCGCTGTGGAGTACCTACGATTCGACGCCTGGTCACAATGCTTTGCAGCCTTCACCCAAATCGCTGCGGCTTCACTGCGTGGCGCGGGTGACATGCGCACCCCGCTGTGTGTCTTGGGCATGACCAACTGCGTGAACATCGTCGTCTCATCCGTCTGCACGTGGGGATGGGGCCCTTTTCCTGAAATGGGTGTGACCGGAATCGTCATCGGTACGGTGTTCGCTCAGGCGTGCGGAGCGGTCTTGATGGCCTATCTGCTGTTTTCCGGCCGCGGCAGGATTCACGTCCGTTTCTGTGATTTCGGCTTCGACACCACGACCGCTCGACGCATCATGCGTGTCGGTGGTCCGGCCGCCTTGGCGGGAATCACCAAAGTCAGCGGCCACTTTGCCTTCTTGATGGTGATCTCACGTTTGTCGTCGCGCGGGTTTGATGGAGCCACTTTTGCAGCGCACTTCGTCGGGATTCGGATTGAAGCACTTTCCTATCTTCCTGCTGAAGCCTTCGGGATCGCTGCCGCCGCCTTGGTGGGACAGTCACTCGGAGCGGGTCAGACAAATCGAGCATTGGAAGTGGGGCGTGAAGCAGTCCGCCAGTGCATGGTTTACGCAGCCTTGATGACTTTGGGGTTCCTCGTCTTCGCACCTCAAATCTATGCCCTGATGCATCGCAGTCCCGCAGTCGCGGCCAGCGGAATTCCCGCATTTCGATTGATGGCCCTCTACCAAGTTCCCAATACGATTCTGATCATTTACTCCTGCTGCCTGATCGGTGCGGGTGACACTCTCTTTCCCCTCTATTGCTCGCTGATCGGCAACGTGATTGTTCGAGTGGGATTGGGTTACCTCTGCGGAGTTCACTGGAACGGCGGCTTGACGGGCGCTTGGATC
>Ga0114966_10000703_pt1 | contig 32147 bp, 28 predicted proteins | sample M_130207_XF_Meta_FD_87029 | JGI IMG/M metagenome (GOLD analysis project Ga0114966, IMG submission 87029) | Freshwater microbial communities from Lake Montjoie, Canada to study carbon cycling - M_130207_XF_MetaG | ecosystem: Environmental > Aquatic > Freshwater > Lake | place: Lake Montjoie... | reverse complement strand
GACCCGCGTCATGGTCGACGGCCAGGAAGCGCCGGAGCGCGTCGCCTGCGTCGAAAAACGCGCGATCAACGACAACGGCGAGAAACTGTTCGACGATAAGGGCACGGCTCTGCCTGAATGGGAGCAACGCCAGAAACTGCTGTTCGAATACGAAGCCGACCTCGCGCGCACCGAAGAAATGTGCAAGCTGCTCGCGCAGCATCAGCTGCTCGAGCCCTTCACCATGCAGGCGGTGCCCAAGCAGGGCGAGCCGCTGCAGCTGACTGGCATGTTCCGCGTCGCCGAAGCGAAGCTGGCCGAACTCGATGGGGCGACACTGAAAGACCTGGTGCAAAAAGGCGTGCTCGGGCGGATCTATGCGCACCTGATGTCGCTCGAAAATTTCCAGCGTCTGCTGGGACGCCGTGGCGACACCGCCAAACCGGCAGCCGCGGAAAAACCCGCCGGGAAAAAAGCTTAATCAGCCGGGCGCCGGTACGCCCAGGCCAGCATCACCACGCCCGCCGCTATCATCGGCAGCGACAGCCACTGTCCCATCGAAAAACCGAACGCCAGCAGCCCCAGAAAACTGTCCGGCTCGCGCGTGAACTCCACCGCAAAGCGGAACGCGCCGTAACCGATCAGGAAACACGCCGACACAGCGCCGCGCGGCCGCGGCTTGGCTGCAAACCACCATAGCAGGACAAATAACACGACTCCCTCGAGCGCGAACTCGTAGAGTTGCGAAGGGTGACGCGGCACGCGGTCGACGTTCGGAAAAATCATCGCCCACGGGCCGTCGGTCGCGCGCCCCCACAATTCCGCATTGATGAAATTGCCGAGCCGCCCGGCGGCGAGCCCCAGCGGCGCCAGCGGCGCGATGAAATCCGTGATCGCGAGCCACTTCAACCCGCGCGCGCGCGCATACCACCACAGCGCGATGATGACGCCGAGAAAGCCGCCATGGAACGACATGCCGCCTTCCCATACGTAAAAAATCTTCCACGGCTCGGCGAAGTAATCGCTGAATTTGTAGAACAACACATAGCCAAGGCGGCCGCCCGCGATGACGCCGAGGATGCCGTAAAACAACAGGTCGTCGAATTGCTGCGCGCTTACCGCGGAATGCCCGCGCGACTTGATCGCATAGCGTCCGGCCAGCCAGATCAACGCAAAACCGAGCAGATAAGTCAGGCCGTACCAGCGTATGGCGAGCGGACCGAACAGTTGGATGGCAACCGGATCGAACTGCGGGTGAACCAGCATTAAATGCCCGGGAGTTTGGGTTAAAATCGTCGATTATACGTAACGCTGTCAAGGACACATCATGGCACTGAACAAACGCAGCCGCCTCATCACGCACGGCGACGCGCGCTCGCCCAATCGCGCCATGCTGCGCGCGGTCGGCTTCGGCGACACCGATTTCGAAAAACCCATCGTCGGCGTCGCCAACGGCCATTCCAACATGAATCCATGCAATGCCGGCATCCAGCCGCTGGTCGACCGCGCGATGGCGGCGCTGCGCGAAATCGGCGCGATGCCGCAGGTGTTCGGCGTGCCTACTATCACCGACGGCATCGGCATGGGCACCGAGGCGATGAAGTATTCGCTGGTGTCGCGCGAAGTCATCGCCGACGCCATCGAAACGTCGGTCAACGGCCAGGCCATGGACGGCGTGCTGGTGTGCGGCGGCTGCGACAAGAACATGCCCGGCGGCATGATAGCCATGGCGCGCATGAACGTGCCCGGCATTTATGTTTATGCCGGCACCATCAAGCCCGGCAAGTGGAAAGGCCAGGACCTGACCGTCGTCAGCGTGTTCGAGGCGGTCGGCGCCTTCAGCGCGGGCAAGATGGCGCGCGAAGATTTCATTGGCATCGAAAAAAACGCCTGCCCTTCGGTGGGCGCCTGCGGCGGCATGTTTACCGCGAACACGATGTCGTCATCGTTCGAAGCACTCGGCATGAGTTTGCTCGGTTCGTCGCAAATGGCATCGCCCGATGCCGAGAAAGCCGATTCGGCCGCCGCGTCTGCCACGGCGCTCGTCAACGCGATCCGGCTCAATTTGCGGCCGCGCGACATCATCACGCGCAAATCGATCGAGAACGCCGCCGCCCTGATCATGGCCACCGGCGGTTCGACCAATGCGGTGCTGCACTATCTGGCAATCGCGCATGCCGCCGAGGTCAAGTGGACGATAGATGATTTCGAGCGCGTGCGGCGCAAAGTACCGGTGATCTGCGATTTAAAACCTTCCGGGCGCTACGTCGCAACTGACTTTCATCGCGCGGGCGGCGTGCCGCAGGTGTTGAAGATGTTGCTGGTGCATGGTCTCCTGCATGGCGACTGCATGACGATCACCGGCAAAACGCTGGCTGCGGAACTCGCCAAAATCCCGGCGAAGCCGCGCAAAGATCAGGATGTAATCCGGCCGTGGAACAATCCTTTATATGCGCACGGCCATCTCGCGATACTCAAAGGCAATCTCGCGCCCGAAGGCTGCGTCGCCAAAATCACCGGACTGAAGTCGCCCAAGATCACCGGGCCGGCGCGCGTATTCGACTCCGAACCCAAAGCGATGAACGCGATACTCGCGAAAAAAATCAAACCCGGCGACGTGCTGGTGATCCGCTATGAAGGCCCCAAGGGCGGCCCTGGCATGCAGGAAATGCTGGCGCCGACTTCGGCACTCATCGGCCAGGGTCTCGGCGAATCGGTGGGCCTCATCACCGACGGCCGCTTTTCCGGCGGCACCTGGGGCATGGTGGTCGGACATGTCGCGCCCGAAGCTTTCGAAGGCGGGCCGATAGCACTCGTCAAGGAAGGCGACTCCATTACCATCGACGCGCACAAGCGCCTGATCCAGGTCAATGTGACCGCCAAAGAACTCGCTCAGCGCAAAAAGAAATGGCGCCAGCCCAAGCCGCGCTACACGCGCGGCCTGCTCGCCAAGTACGTGAAGCTCGTGTCTTCCGCGAGCAAAGGCGCGGTAACGGGCTAGCCGGATCAGAAGCGGGCAGCGCACCCATGCCATCATTGATAACTGCCGCGTGGGCCGCATGGGGTGCCGCCAATCTGCCGGTTGCGGATAAATTCGCGGCGGACGATCTCGCCGGCGCCATCGTCAAGCTCGGCATCCGCGTGCCACCGACCGCGCGCACCGCCGACACGCTGGGCACCGAACGCGAAGGCACCGGCGTATTGATAGACGACGCCGGCCATATCCTGACCATAGGCTATCTGCTGCTCGAAGCGCAATCCATATTAATCGTCGCCGCCGACGGGCGCGTGCTGCCGGCCACCGTCGCCGGCTTCGATCACGCCACCGGCTTCGGCCTTGTGCGCGCCGCGCAATCGCTCGATCATCCGCCGCTCGCATTGGGCGACAGCAGCGCCGTGCGCGAAATGAGTACCGTGGCCGTCGCCGCGCATGCCGGCGCCGGCGGCTGGTCCAACGCCTGCGCCGTCAAACGGCGGCCTTTCACCGGCTGGTGGGAGTACGCGCTCGATGACGCAATTTTCACCGCACCGGCGCGCGACAATCACAGCGGCGCCGCGTTGATCGACGACGCAGGCCAGCTGATCGGCATCGGCTCCTTGTGGGTCGGCGATGCTATCGATGCCGGCGCGGCGTTTCCCGGCAACATGTTCGTGCCAACCGATCTCCTGAAGCCCATCCTCAAAGATCTCACCACGCAGGGCCGGCGCAGCGGCGCGGCGCGCCCCTGGCTGGGGATTTATTCGGAGGAAATGCGCCAGCACCTGGTCGTCACCCAGGTGTTGCGCGATTCGCCGGCAGAACGCGGCGGCCTGAAGCGCGGCGACGTCATCCTCGCTCTCGGCGGACAGGCGATCGGCAACCAGGCCGAGTTCTATCACGCGCTGTGGGCGAGCGGCGGCGCCGGCAACCAAATCACGCTGCAAATCTGGCGCGCCAAGACCGTGCGCGAAATCAGCGTGCATTCGATAGACCGCATGGAATATCTGCGGCCATCCCTGCAGTCCTGAATGCAGCTCAGCCGCGCGGCCGGTGTAAACTGGACGCCTTCCGCGGAACCCCCAATGTCCAACCGACTCGCGCAGCAAACCAGTCCTTACCTGCAACAGCACGCCGAAAATCCGGTCGACTGGCACGCGTGGGGAGATGAAGCGCTCGAACTCGCGCGCGCGCAGGACAAACCCATCCTGCTGTCGATCGGCTACTCGGCGTGCCACTGGTGCCACGTGATGGCGCACGAGTCGTTCGAGGATGCACAAGTGGCGGCGATGATGAACGAGCTGTTCGTCAACGTAAAAGTCGACCGCGAAGAACGTCCCGATCTCGACCAGATTTATCAGGCCGCGCACGCGCTGCTGACGCGGCGTAATGGCGGCTGGCCCTTGACGATGTTCCTGATGCCGGACCAGACGCCGTTTTTCGGCGGCACCTATTTTCCGAAGACTTCACGCCACGGCATGCCGGGTTTTATCGACCTCATGCCGCAGGTCGCGGCCGCGTATCACGACAAGCGTGGCGAAATCGAACAGCAAAACGAAGCCCTGCGCGCCGCTTTCACGCAAACCCTGCCGCCGCCTGCTGACGGCGGCGCGTTATCTGCGACGCTGCTGGACGAAGCGTTGCGCGACCTGAAAAACGTGTTCGACGAAACCGACGGCGGGATCGGCGCCGCGCCCAAGTTTCCGCATCCGGCGGAACTCGCATTCTGTCTGCGCCGCGCCGCCGACGTCGGCGACCAATACGCGCTCGGCATGGTGCGGCTTACGCTCAAGAACATGGCGGAAGGCGGAATTTACGACCAGCTGGGCGGTGGTTTCTGCCGTTACAGCGTCGACGCGCACTGGACGATCCCGCATTTCGAAAAGATGCTTTATGACAACGGCCCGCTCCTGAGCCTCTACAGCGATTTGTGGCTCGCCGATCGCCAGCCTTTGTTCGCGCGCACCGTCAGCGACACCGCGGCGTGGGTCATGCGCGAAATGCAATCCCCGGTCGATGCCAATGAGGGCGGCTATTACTCGTCGCTCGACGCCGACTCCGAACACGTCGAAGGCAAGTTCTATGTGTGGACTCCGGACGCAGTCCAGGCCGCGTTGAGCGCCGGGGAATACGCGGTGGTCGAACCGCATTACGGGCTCGATGTGCGGCCGAACTTTGAACGGGAATTCTGGCATTTGCGCGTAACCAAGCCGCTGGCCGTGGTCGCCAAACGGCTGGAACTGACGCCGGAACGCGCGCAGGCGCTGCTCGACTCGGCGCGCGCAAAGTTGTTTGCCGCACGCGAACCGCGCGTGCGCCCCGGACGCGACGAGAAAGTGCTCGCCAGCTGGAACGCGCTGATGGTGAAAGGCATGGCGCGCGCCGCGCGCGTATTCGGGCGTCCTGAATGGCTGCTGTCTGCGCGCAACGCGGTTGAGTTCATGCGCGCGACGTTATGGCGCGATGGGCGGTTGCTTGCAACGTACAAAGACGGCAATGCGCACCTCAATGCGTATCTCGACGACTACGCTTTTCTGCTCGATGCCCTGCTCGAACTGATGCAGCACGATTTCCGGATTGCGGACCTGGAATGGGCACGCGCGCTGGCCGAAGTCCTGCTCGAACAGTTCGAAGATCGCGCGCATGGCGGATTCTTTTTCGTCAGCCACGACCACGAGCGCCTGCTCTATCGCGCCAAAAACGCGCAGGACCATGCCACGCCCGCCGGCAACGGCATCGCGGCACTTGCGCTCAACCGGCTCGGCCACCTGGTTGGCGAACCGCGCTATTGCAAGGCCGCAGCGCGCACCCTGCAGGCGTTCAAATTGCCGCTCGAGCGCCAGCCCAACGCGCACACGAGCCTGTGCGCCGCGCTCGAGGAGGAACTGGCGCCGCCCGCCATCGTCGTATTGCGCGGCGGCGACGACGTGGCGGCGTGGCAGCGCGAAATCAACCGGCACTATTTGCCGCACACCCTGGTATTCGCGATCCCCACCGGAACCGCCGGCCTGCCGGCGGTGCTCGACAAACCCGCGGGTGACGCCGTCAACGCCTGGGTGTGCCGCGGCGTTAGTTGCTTACCACCGATCGCCGGCTGCGCCGCGCTGCTCGCCGTGCTGACCGCGCCCCCGGGCATGCATTAGAAATGGCCGGACGGATTTGTTATGATGCCGGCAGTTTTTGTGTGCCCCTCAAAGGAAACAGTATGAAATCGTTTTTGTCTGGTTTGCTCGGCGTCCTGAGCCTGGTTACCGCCGGCAGTATTTTCGCCGCCACTGCCGACGAAACGTATAAAAGCGCGTGCGGCGCCTGCCACGACGCCGGCCTTGCTGGTGCGCCCAAGCTCGGCGACAAGGCTGCCTGGGCCCCACGCGTCAAACAAGGCAAGGAAGCGCTGTACAAAATCGCGCTGCTGGGCAAGCCCGGAACCGCTATGATGCCCAAAGGCGGCGTCGCGAAACTGTCCGATGCCGAAGTTAAAGCGGTGGTCGACCTGATGCTGGCAAAAATCAAATAACCCGTCCCGCGACACAAAGGGCGCGCCGACAGGCGCGCCTTTTTTTCGTCCGGCGGCCGCGGCGCCGGTCCGCCAAGACGCACGGCAGGCGCAAAATTGACAACGGGCAGGCGCCTACGGATAATCATTTTTTCTGCTGCAACAACAATTTATGCTCACGGGAGAGACCATGAAACGCATCGAGTCCTTAGCCACCGGGTTGTTGTTCGCCGCCGCATTGCTGATGCAGGGCTGCGGCAAGGAAGAGCCGCCGAAGCCGGCGCCCAAAGCCGAAGCCCCGCCGAAGCCGCAGGACACTATCGTCAAGATCGGTCACGTCGGACCGCTCACCGTCAAGACCCCGCATCTGGGCAAAGACAACGAGAATGGCGCACGGCTCGCGCTCGACCAGGCCAACGCCAAAGGCGTCACCATCGACGGCAAAAAAATCAAATTCGAACTTGTCGCCGAAGACGATCAAGGCGATCCCAAAGTCGGCACCACGGTTGCACAAAAACTGGTCGACGCCAAGGTCGCCGGCATCGTAGGCCACCTCAACTCGGGCGTGTCGATCCCCGCCTCTGCCCTCTACAACCAGGCAGGCATCCCGATGATTACCGGTTCATCGACCAATCCTGCGCTTACGGAACAAGGTTTCAAAGTCGTGTTCCGTACCGTCGGCCGCGACGACCAGCAAGGTCCAGCCATCGCGAGTTATCTCGCGGCAGAACGCAAGCCCAAGACGGTTGCGATAATCGATGACGCCAGTTCCTATGGCGAAGGGCTCGCCAATGAAGTCGAAAAGACCTTGAAAGCCGCCGGCATCAAAGTGCTTCCCCGCGAGAAAACCACCGACACTGCCACCGATTTCAAGGCGATCCTGACCAAAATCAGGAGCAAGAAACCCGATGCGATTTTCTACGGCGGCATGGATCAGACCGGCGGTCCCCTGCTCAAGCAGGGCAAGGAACTTGGCATCAAGGCCGTATTCGCGTTCGGCGACGGCGCCTGCACCGACAAGATGGCAGAACTCGCCGGCCCCGCGGCCGAAGGCCTGCTCTGCTCGCAAGCCGGAATACCCGTGCAAGCTGCGAGCAAAAGTTTCCTCGACGCCTACAAGGCTAAATTCAATGCCGAGCCGATTCTTTATTCACCGTTCACCTACGACGGCGCGAACCTCTTGATCGAAGCGATGAAAAAAGCGAATTCGGTCGATCCGGCGAAGTATCTGCCCGAACTCGCCAAGATCAGCTATGACGGCGCGACCGGCAAGATCGAATTCGATCCCAAGGGTGACCGCAAGGATGCGGAGATGACGATCTTCACGATGAAAGAGGGCAAGATAGCGCCGATTGCCATTATCAAGAGCGGCAAAACCACCAGCTACGAGGATTTCATCAAAGCTGCGGCACCTGCGCCGGCAGCGGCACCGGCCGCCGCATCAGCTACGCCCCCCGCCGAACCGGCCAAGAAATAGTGGCCAAGTAAGCTACCGCAACTTCCGCACAGACGGCACCTCCGGGTGCCGTTTTGCTGTGGAGTGGCTGAGCCCGGCGCGATGGATACCTTCCTGCAACAATTGATCAACGGGCTGACGCTGGGCAGTGTCTACGCGATCGTTGCGCTTGGTTACACCATGGTTTACGGCATCATCCAGCTGATCAACTTCGCGCACGGCGAACTCGTGATGATAGGCGCGATGGTCGCGTTCAGTGTCATCAGTCTGCTTTCCGCCAATACCGCGCTGCCGCCACTCGCGATCGTACTGCTCGGCACCATTGCCGCGATCCCGGTGTGCGTCCTGGTAGGTTATGCGCTCGAACGATTCGCTTACCGGCGATTACGCCATGCGCCGCGACTCGCACCGCTGATCACCGCGATCGGCGCATCGATAATCCTGCAGCACATCGCCATGATGATCTGGAGCCGCAATCCGCTCGCGTTTCCGCAGTTCATTGAGAACCGCGTATTTGAGGTTGCCGGCGCGACGATCACCTCGGTGCAGATCGCGATCATTCTGACATCCATCCTGATGATGGCGGGACTCTCGCTGATCGTCTATCGGACCAGGCTCGGTATCGCCATGCGCGCGACTGCGCAGAATCCGCAAATCGCGGGGCTGATGGGCATCGACATCAACCGCATGATTGCCGCGACTTTCATGCTGGGCGCGGCGCTCGCGGCGGTGGCCGGGGTGATGGTCGGCACCTATTACGGCGTGGCGCATTACACGATGGGCTCGATGCTCGGGCTCAAAGCCTTCTCTGCTGCGGTGCTGGGCGGCATCGGCAATCTTGCCGGCGCGATGCTGGGCGGCATGCTGCTCGGCATCGTCGAAGCTCTCGGCACGGGTTATATCGGCGATCTGACCAATAACGTGTTCGGCAGCAATTATCAGGACGTTTTTGCGTTCCTGGTGCTGATCGCAGTACTGGTGTTCCGGCCCTCGGGTTTACTTGGCGAACGTAGCGGCGACCGGACATAAAATGCAGAGCACTGGATTGAATAGTTTGAAGCAGCACCCCGCCGCACTGTGGGTCGGCGTCGGACTGGTGGCGATTGCACTGCTGGTGTTGCCGTTTGCCCTGGCGGCGATCGGCACCGCATGGGTGCGAATCATGAACCTGGCAATCCTGTTTACGCTGCTTTCACTCGGACTCAATATCGTCGTCGGTTACGCCGGCCTGCTTGATTTGGGTTACATCGCGTTCTACGGCGTGGGCGCATACACGTATGCGCTGCTCGCTTCACCACAGTTCAATATTCACCTGCCGTTCTGGATCATTCTGCCCATAGGCGCAATGGTCGCCTGCTTTTTTGGCGTGCTGCTCGGGGCGCCGACACTCAAATTGCGCGGCGATTACCTGGCAATCGTCACGCTTGGTTTCGGCGAAATCGTGCGAATTTTTTTCAACAATCTGGCGCAGCCGATCAATATCACCAACGGCCCGCAGGGTATCTCGCGCATCGACCCCTTTCGGCTTGGCAGCTTCAGCTTCAACCAGAACGAAACCCTGATGGGGCTCAATTTCAGCGGGCCAGTCAAGTACTACTATCTCCTGTTGCTCGTGCTGCTTGCCGTGATCGTGATCAACATGCGACTGCAGGATTCACGCATCGGTCGTGCGTGGCAGGCGATCCGCGAGGACGAAGTCGCCGCGGGCGCAATGGGAATCAATACTGCTCACGTCAAGCTGCTCGCGTTCGCAATGGGCGCTTCGTTCGGCGGCATCGCAGGGGGCATCTTTTCCGCAATCCAGGGGTTCATCAGCCCGGAAAGTTTTGTGCTGGTCGAATCGATCATGGTGTTGTCGATGGTGGTGCTCGGCGGCATGGGGAACATCTGGGGCGTGATTCTCGGCGCGCTGCTGCTGTCGTTCGTGCCCGAAATCCTGCGTTATACCGTGGATCCGCTACAGCATTGGCTATTCGGAAAATCATTCGTCGAGCCGGAGGTCATCCGCATGCTGCTGTTCGGCCTTGCGCTCATGCTGATGATGTTGTTCCGGCCCGCCGGCCTGTGGCCGTCCAAAGTGCGCAAACGCGAATTGAGCGCATGACGACATTGCTTGAAGCAAAGAACATCGGCAAGCGCTTCGGCGGACTCGAAGCGCTGACGGGCGTCGCCCTCACCATCGCGCACGGCGAAATCTACGGCCTGATCGGACCCAACGGCGCCGGCAAAACCACTTTTTTCAACGTGCTCACCGGTTTTTACAGCACCGACAGCGGCCAGTTCCTGTTTGATGGCGCGCCGCTGAACATCAACGCCACCCACGAAGTTGCAGCGGCGGGCATCGCGCGCACTTTTCAGAACATTCGCCTGTTCGGCAATATGACGGCGCTCGAAAACGTGATGGTCGGCCGTCACGTGCGCACCGCGACCGGCGTGCTGGGGGCGGTGTTCCGCACGGCCGGCGCGCGCGCGGAGGAACGCGCCATCCACGCGCACGCTCACCAGCTGCTCGAGTACGTGGGCATCGCGGCGCACCAGCACGATCTCGCGCACAACCTGTCATACGGCGATCAGCGCCGGCTCGAAATCGCGCGCGCGCTGGCGACCGAACCCAAACTGCTGGCGCTCGACGAGCCGGCTGCCGGCATGAACGCGACCGAGACGACGACGCTGAAGCTGCTGCTCGAACGCATCCGCGCCGATGGCACCACGATCCTTTTGATCGAGCACGACGTGAAACTGGTGATGGGATTGTGCGACCGCGTCGCCGTGCTCGACTACGGCAGGAAAATTGCGGAGGGCGTACCTGCTGCAGTGCAACGCGATCCCGCCGTCATTGAAGCCTATCTCGGCAGCGCAGTGGCGTGAGCGGCCACCCGCAGGAAACATCGGCAGCGCTGCTCGCCGTCGAGGGACTGAAGGTTGGCTATGGCGGCATCAATGCGGTCAAGGGCATAACATTTACGGTCAACGCCGGCGAAATGGTGACCCTGATCGGCGCCAATGGCGCCGGCAAAACGACCACGTTAAAGGCGTTGACCGGGTTGGTTCGCCCCACTGCGGGCCGCGTCCGTTACAATGGCGCTGATATCACGGCAATGCCGTCGCATCGCCTGCTGGCGCTCGGCATTGCGCTGGTGCCGGAAGGCCGCGGCGTGTTTCCGCGCCTGACCGTGGAAGAAAATATCGACATCGGCGCCTATTGCCGCAACGATAAGCCTGGAATAGATGCGGACCATGATTATGTCTTTACTCTGTTTCCGCGGCTCGCCGAGCGCCGCCGCCAGGTCGCGGGTACGCTGTCGGGCGGCGAACAGCAAATGCTCGCAATCGGACGCGCCATCATGGGCCGGCCGCGTCTTTTGCTGCTCGATGAACCGAGCATGGGATTGGCGCCGCTGATGGTGCAAAAAATATTCGCGACTATCCGGGAGATTGCCGCCACGGGTGTGACGACGCTGCTGGTCGAACAAAACGCGCGGCTGGCGCTCGAGATGTGCGACCGCGGCTACGTGATGGAAAGCGGCGAGATTACTTTGCAGGACCAGGCGCAGGCACTGCTGGCCAATCCGCTGGTGCGGCGCGCCTACCTGGGCGAATAAGGACTGCCCATGAACAAGACCGATGTCCTGCACACCCTGTTGTTGTGTATCGGCGCCGCTGCGTTGGCGGGCGCGCTGGCGTTTTTGTACGACAAAACGCAGGCGGTCGATTTACGCGAACAAAACGAGATCCTGGGCTTTTTGCGCGAGCTGAAAGAGGTCGACAATCGCTGGGACCACGACGTGCTGCGCGCGCGCGCCGAACTGGCGACCGCCGATCTGCCCGCCACCAATCGCGGCGCCACTGCCGCCAAAGCGCTGCAAAATCTGAGTGCGGCCGTCGAGCGCACGCAGAGCCCGGCCTTGAACGCCGGACTGCCGGAACTCAGCGCCGCGATCAAGGAAAAAGCGGCGCTGGTCGAAAAATTCCGCGCTGAAAACGGCGCCGCCCAGGCGGCGCTGCGCGACATTGCCAAGAACGCGGCAGAATTCGGCACGCTGGCGGGCGGGCTGAAAGCGCGTCCGCCAGCGCTCGAGCCGGCGCTCAACACGCTGACGACGGCTGCGCCGCAATATTACTGGCTTGGCCAGGACAGCCAGCGCGCGGGCATTGAAACGGCCGCCGCACAACTGCGCGCGCTGCCGGACACTCTGCGCGAACCCGCGGCAAAGCTAGACAGCGCCGTGCAGGCCCTGCTCAAAGCCAAACCTGCCGGACAAGCGCTGTCCACCAAATTGGCGTTGCTGACATCCGGCCCGCGACTGGACAATCTGACCCTGTCATTCAACAGCGAAGTCGAAGCGACGCTGCAGGACAAGGAGCGCTACCGCGTTTACCTGATCGCTTACGCCGGCGCGCTGCTGATCCTCCTCGCCTATCTCGGCGGCAAGCTGAAAGCCTCCAACGTGGAACTCGAGAAACGCGTCGAAGAGCGCACGCGCGAACTGTCGGCAGCCATGCAGCACCTGAAGGAGTCCGAGTCGCAGTTGATCCAGTCCGAAAAAATGTCTTCCCTCGGCCAGATGGTGGCAGGAGTGGCGCACGAAATCAACACGCCGCTCGCCTACGTCAAGAACAGTCTCGGCACGGTCGCCGACAAGCTGCCGGAGTTGAAAAGCGTGCTCGACAACTGCGAGAAATTGCTGGCTTTGCTGCAGGCCGGCAACGACGCCAGCGGGCTGTCGAAACAATTCGCGCTGGTCTCGCAGCAAATCGCGCAGCTCAAGCAGCAGGGCGTGGTGGACGAGTTGGCCGGCCTCGTCAAAGACGGCCTCTACGGCACCGGCCAGATGGCCGAAATCGTCGGCAACCTGAAAGATTTCAGCCGGCTTGACCGCAGCAAAGTGACGAGCTTCAACCTGAATGAAGGCCTGCAGAGCACACTGCTGCTCGCCAAGCACCTGCTCAAAGCGGTGACCATCAACAAGCATCTGGGCGACGTCAAACCCATCGTGTGCTCGCCATCGCAGATCAACCAGGTATTTCTGAACCTGATCACCAATGCCGCGCAAGCGATGGGCGAACGCCAGGGCACCATTACGCTGACCACACGCGCCGAAGGCGACGGCGTCGCCGTCGATGTCGCCGATGACGGCAACGGCATCGCGCCAGAGGTGCTGCCGAAAATCTTCGATCCGTTTTTTTCGACCAAGGAAATCGGCAAGGGCACGGGCCTCGGGCTGTCGATTTCGTACAAAATCGTGCAGCAGCACGGCGGCCGCATCAACGTCGAATCGAAAGTCGGCCGCGGCACCCGCTTCACGGTGTGGCTGCCGCTTAAGCCGCCAGCGGATGCAGGGCTCAGAGCCTGACCGCGCGCCATGGCAGACCTGCAAAAAATCGGCAAGTACGACGTCCAGGACGTGCTCGGCAAAGGCGGCATGGGTAGCGTGTACCGCGGTTTCGATCCCGTCATTTCGCGCCAGGTCGCGATCAAGGCGATCTCCAAGTCATCGGTCGGCGCCGACGACCTGAAGCACATCATGCTGCGCTTCCGCCACGAAGCGCAGGCGGTCGGCCGCCTGGTGCACCCGCGCATCGTGCAGATTTACGACTACGGCGAGGACGACGCGGTCGCCTACATCGTGATGGAGCTCGTCAACGGCAAAACGCTGGCGCAGCACCTGCAGCAGGAAGTCAGCTACGAAATCCGCGAAGTCGGCGAGATCATCCGCCAATTGCTCGACGGCCTCGGCCACGCGCACGCGGCGGGCGTGATCCATCGCGACGTCAAGCCGTCGAACATCCTGATCAACAATGACGGCCGCATCAAGATCAGCGATTTCGGCATCGCGCGCATCGAGTCCTCGCAATTGACCCAGGTCGGTGACGTGCTCGGCACGCCGCATTACATGGCGCCGGAGCAGTTCCTGGGCATAGATATTGGCGTGGAAGCGGATCTCTTTTCGGTCGGTGTCATCGCCTATGAACTCCTGACGGGACGCAAGCCTTTTACCGGCAACTCGGCGGCCGTCATGCACCAGGTGCTCAACCAGGCGCCAGTCAATCCGACGGAATTGAACCCGCGCCTGTCGCCGCTGCTCGACCGCGTGCTGCACACCGCGCTCGCCAAAAAACGCGAAGACCGGTTCCAGAGCGCGCGCGCGTTCGCGGAAGCTTTCCGCGTTGCCATCGACGCCTCGATTGCCACCGCGACTGGCGCGACAACCATAGACGGCAAACCGCCCCCCGACGGCGCGGCCCTCATGAACGCCGCGAAGCTGCTGAGCGCACCGCCTGCGGGCGGCGCGGCGACTACTGATGGCGACCTGTCTTCGCCCTTGACGGGCGACCGCGCGATCAGCATTGACACCGGCGTCAAGCAGGCGCGGCTGCTGGTGGTTGACGACGAGGAACGCATACTGTCGGGGCTAAAATCGCTGTTCCGTCAGCGCTACCACGTGTTCACCACGACCGACGGCAACAAGGCGCTCGCCTTCATGGCCAAGTACCACGTCCACGTCGTCATCAGCGACCAGCGCATGCCCATCATGCCGGGCGTCGAGCTGCTGCGCCGCTCGCACGAAATTTCGCCGACCAGCGTGCGTATACTGCTCACCGGCTATTCCGATCTCGCCTCCATCGTCGGCTCCATCAACGACGGCGAGGTCTACCGCTTCATCAGCAAGCCGTGGGACAACACCGACCTGCAAACCATCGTTGCCGAAGCGGCAACCATCGCCCTCCAGCTCGCCGATACCAAGGCGGTCGCGGCCGAACTGCCGTCGAAGATGGAAGCCGGTGTGCTGGTAATCGATCAGGATGAGGAAATCTTCCGCGTTGCGCGCGAATTGATCGGCGGCTTGTGCCCGGTGATCTATGCCGCTGACGTCGACGCGGCACTCGCCGTCATGCAGGCGCGTGAAATCGCGGTGGTGATTACCGATATCGAGGCGGGCCACGGCCAGCTCACGGCGATGCTGAAGCTTCTGAAACAGGAAAATCCGCAGATCCTGACCATCGTCGTTACCACGGCTTCGGATTCGGAGCTCGTGATCGAACTCATCAACGAAGCGCAGATCTTCCGTTTCCTCAACAAACCGGTGAACGTGCGGCTGCTCAAAGGCCATGTGCACGCCGCGCTGCAGCGCTACCTGACTTACAAACAATCGCCGGAACTTCTCAACGCGCAGCGCGTGCAGCAGGCGGGCCAGGTCCGCGCGTCGTCGGTCGGCCGGCGCATACTCGACGGCATCAAGTCGCTGCGCGGAAAATGGTTCAGAACCGACGAAAAATAATACCCGTCCGCTAATTGCAACCTTCGACCAAAGTCACCTCGGGAAACTTGCCCGCGCGATAACGGAATCCGCGGCCATGCCAGATCTCGAACTGCACGGCATGACGACCGTCGCTGGAACTTACCGTCACTTAATTGCGGGCGGCGCCCAGGTATTTGTGCAGTGAGAATTTCGCGCGGTCGTCGCTCAATGCCATCCACACCGCGGCAATGCCGGCGACACTCAGCGCGGCGCTCCACCAGGAGCTGCGCATGTATCGAACCCGATGAGGCGGCCAGCATTGCCTGGACTCAAGTGAGCCAGTTTTTCCTGATCAAAAAATCGCTGGCGAGCGCCGCTTCCGCACTGCCTCGCGCGGGCTGCCAGTCGTAGCGCCATTTCACGATGGGCGGCAGCGACATCAGTATCGACTCGGTACGCCCGCCTGATTGCAGGCCGAACAGCGTGCCGCGATCCCACACGAGGTTGAACTCGACGTAGCGGCCGCGGCGGTAAGCCTGCCAATCGCGCTCGCGCTCGCCGTACGGCAATTCTTTACGGCGCTCGAGTATCGGCACATAAGCGTCGAGAAAATGGTTGCCGACGCTTTGCTGCAGCGAAAAACAAGTCGCGAAATCCGGCGCGTTGAGATCGTCAAAGAAGATGCCGCCGATGCCGCGCGGCTCCTGACGGTGCTTGAGATAAAAATACTCGTCGCACCACGCCTTGTAGCGCGCATGGCAGTCAGCACCGAAGGGGGTGAGCACGTCGCGGCAGGTACGGTGAAAATGGATCGCGTCTTCGACATAGCCGTAGTACGGCGTCAAATCCATGCCGCCGCCGAACCACCATGCGGGTTCCGCCGCGGGCGCGGCAGCGATAAAAAAGCGCACGTTCATGTGCACCGTCGGTACATGCGGATTGCGCGGGTGCAGCACCAGCGACACGCCCACCGCGTCCCACGGGCGTCCGGCGAGCTCGGGGCGCGCCGCGGTCGCCGCCGGCGGCAGGGTCTTGCCCATCACATGCGAGAAATTGACGCCGCCGCGCTCGAACACGCGGCCGTCTTCAATTACGCGGCTGACACCGCCACCGCCTTCGGGACGCTGCCAGGCGTCGGCGCGAAACACGCCACCGTCGATTGCCTCAAGCCGCTTGACGATGCGGTCCTGCAGATCGAGCAGGTAATTTTTGACTGCCGCGAGGTCGACGGCTGGGGTTGCGGCAGCGGACATCGCGGCAGTTTGCGCCTGGCTGGCCGCTCAGCGCCGTTGATTCTGTGTCGCGCGATGTCCGATATCGCGGCGCATCTGCATGCCGTCGAAGCGTATCGGTTCGGCGATTTCGTAGGCGCGGCGCTGCGCCGTCTTAACGTTGTGGCCCAGCGCCGTCACGCACAGCACGCGGCCGCCGCTGGCCACGACCGTCTTGCCGTTCAGCGCAGTGCCCGAATGGAATACGCGATAGTCGTCGCCCGCGGCGGCGTTTACCGGCGGCAACCCCGTGATGGCATCGCCTTTGCGCGGCGCATCCGGATAACCGTGGGCGGCCATCACCACACCGAGTGCTGCGCGTGGGTCCCACTCGACGTCGATTTTGTCGAGCGTGCCGGCGAGCGCGTGGTCAAGCAGCGTCAGCAAATCGCTTTTAAGGCGCAGGATGATGGGCTGGGTCTCCGGGTCGCCCAGCCGGCAATTGAATTCGACCACGTGCACCTGCCCGTCCTTGCCTATCATCAGGCCCGCGTACAAAAACCCGACGAACGGCACGCCGTCCTGTTCCATGCCGGCGATGGCGGGATTGATAACTTCGCGCATGACTTTTGCGTGCACGCTCGGCGTTACCACCGGCGCCGGCGAGTACGCGCCCATGCCGCCGGTATTGGGGCCGACGTCGCCGTCGCGCAGACGCTTGTGGTCCTGGCTGGTGGCGAGTGCGAGCGCATGGCGGCCATCGACCATGACGATGAAGCTCGCTTCCTCACCGTCGAGAAAATCCTCGATCACGACGCGGCTGCCGGCGCTGCCCATTTTGTTGTCGATCAGCATCATGTCGATGGCGGCATGCGCTTCGTCAAGATTGGCGGCAACGACCACGCCCTTGCCCGCCGCCAGGCCGTCGGCCTTGATGACGATGGGTGCACCGCGTTCGTCCACATACTGATGCGCGGCCTTGGCATCGGTGAAAGTCTGGTAGCCCGCGGTCGGAATGCGATGGCGCTGCATGAACGCTTTGGCAAAATCCTTGGAGCTTTCGAGTTGCGCCGCCCGCTGCGTCGGGCCGAATATCCTGAGGCCCGCCGCCTGGAATGCATCGACTATGCCGGCGGCCAGCGGCGCTTCCGGGCCGACCACCGTCAGCGCGATCGGCTCCTTGCGTGCGAACTCGACGAGTTTGGCGTGATCGGTAATATCGACGTTCTCGACGCCGTCTTCGAGCGCAGTGCCGGCATTGCCCGGCGCGACATACACTTTGGATACGCGCGGTGACTTCGCGAGCTTCCACGCCAATGCATGCTCGCGACCGCCGCCGCCTATGACCATTAGCTTCATCTCGGCTTAACGCGCGTCAGTGCCGGAAGTGGCGGTGGCCGGTGAAGACCATCGCAATGCCGCGTTCGTCGCCGGCGGCGATGACTTCCGCGTCGCGCAGGCTACCGCCGGGCTGGATCACCGCGACCGCGCCCGCCTCGGCGACGACGTCGAGGCCGTCGCGAAACGGAAAAAACGCGTCCGACGCCACTACTGAACCGGCGAGAGTCAGATTGGCGTTCTGCGCCTTGATAGCGGCGATGCGCGCCGAATCGACGCGGCTCATCTGGCCCGCGCCCACGCCCAGCGTGCGGCCCTTGCCGCAAAACACGATGGCATTCGATTTCACGAACTTGGCGACGCGCCACGCGAACAGCAGGTCTTCCTGTTGCTGCGGCGTAGGCTGCACCCTGCTGACGATTTTGAGATCGGCGGCGCTAATATGAAAGTTGTCGGCTGTCTGCGCAAGCAACCCGCCGCCGACGCGTTTCATCTCGTACGCATTGCCGCCGTCCGCCTGCGGGACTTCCAGCACTCGCACGTTTTCTTTCTTGGCGAGTGCCGCGCGCGCGCCAGCTGAAACCTGTGGTGCGATCAGCACTTCGACAAACTGCTCGGCCACCGCGGCGGCAGTCGCCGCATCGAGCTCGCGATTGAACGCGATGATGCCGCCGAACGCCGAGGTCGGATCGGTGGCAAAAGCCGCGCGATAAGCATCCAGCGTACTGCCGGCGACCGCGACGCCGCACGGATTCGCATGCTTGATGATCACGCACGCCGGTTGTTCGAATGTCTTTACGCACTCCCACGCCGCGTCGGCGTCGGCGATATTGTTATATGAGAGTTCCTTGCCCTGCAGCTGCATGTAGCGCGCGAGGCTGCCCGGCGCGGGCTCGAGGTCGCGGTAGAAAGCCGCGTTCTGATGCGGGTTTTCGCCGTAACGCAGCGTTTGCGCCAGCTCGAAATTCAGATTGAGACGTTGCGGGAAAGCGGCGCGCGCGCCGTCCGTGCCCAGCGCGGTCAGGTAATTGCTGATTGCGCCATCGTAGGCTGCCGTGTGCGAAAAAGCTTTTTGCGCCAGCCTGAAGCGGGTCGTCTCGCCGACCGCGCCGTTGGCTGCGCGCATTTCGCCCAATATTGCAGCGTAGTCGGCGGGATCGGTCACTACCGCAACGTGCGCGTGGTTCTTGGCCGCGCTGCGCACCATCGCCGGCCCGCCGATATCGATATTTTCGATCGCTTCATCCAGCGTACAGCCGGCGCGGGCGACGGTCTGGCTAAAGGGATAGAGATTGACGACCACCAGGTCGATAGGCGCGATGCCGGCGCTTTTGATCGCCTCGACATGCGCGGGAACGTCGCGCCGCGCGAGTATGCCGCCGTGAACTTTCGGGTGCAGGGTTTTGACGCGGCCGTCGAGCATCTCCGGAAAACCGGTATGGTCAGACACCTCGGTGACGCTGATCCCGCTGTCGCGCAGCAGTTTGGCGGTGCCGCCGGTCGACAGCATCGCGACGCCGAAACCGGCGAGGCCGCGCGCGAACTCGATGAGACCGGTTTTGTCGGAAACGCTTAGTAGCGCGGTCTTGATGACGGACATGGGGCGGGGGAAATGCTGGATTCAGGATTCAGGATTCAGGATTCAGGATGTAGGATGCAGCAAATATCCGGCATTACCACTGTGCACGGCACTGAATACTGAATCCCGATGCCTAGCTTTTAATTCCGTGCGCCTTCATTTTCTTGCGCAGCGTGTTGCGGTTGATCCCCAGCACCTGCGCGGCATGCGACTGGTTACCGCGCAGTTTATGCAACACCGATTCGAGCAGCGGCTTTTCGACACTGTTGATTACCATGTCGTAAACGCCGCGCGCCTTCTCCCCATCCAGGTCCTTGAAATAGCCGTCGATCGCCTTGCGCACGAAACGGGCCATTTCATTCTCGTTCATCATCATGCCGCGAGTTCCTCAACATAAATAAGCCGCTGGCTCTGGCTGGCCAGTTCCCCGAAAAATTCGTCGACCGCCGCCATTTGCTCGGCGCAGGTCTGCAGCTGGTTCATCGCATGGCGAAACGCCGCCGAACCGGCGAGCCCCTTGGTGTACCAGGAGATGTGCTTGCGCGCCATGCGGACACCGGTGTATTCGCCGTAGAAAGCGTAGAGGTCGTGCAGGTGCGCGACCAGCACGCGATGAATTTCCTCGACTTCCGGCGGCGGCAGGTGCGCGCCAGTCTCGAGAAAATGCTCGATCTCGCGGAAGATCCACGGCCGGCCTTGTGCTGCGCGGCCTATCATGACCGCGTCGGCGCCGGTATACGCGAGTACGTGTTTGGCTTTTTCCGGCGTGGTGATGTCGCCATTGGCAATCACTGGAATATTCACCGCGGCTTTGACGGCGGCAATGGTGTCGTATTCGGCATCGCCGGTGTAGGCGCAGGCGCGCGTGCGCCCGTGCACCGCCAACAACTGTATGCCCGCGCTTTCGGCAAGCCGGGCAACGGCCACCGCGTTGCGGTTGCCGCGGTCCCACCCGGTGCGTATCTTGAGCGTGACGGGAACGTTCACGGCGCGCACCACCGCTTCGACGATGCGTTTGACCAGCGGCTCGTTCTGCAGCAGCGCCGAGCCCGCCATCACGTTGCAGACTTTCTTCGCCGGACAGCCCATGTTGATGTCGATGATCTGCGCGCCCTGGTCGACGTTGTAGCGCGCCGCCTCGGCCATCATGGCCGGATCGGCGCCCGCGATCTGCACCGAGATCGGATCGACTTCGCCTTCGTGATTGGCGCGGCGGCGCGTTTTCTCGCTGCCCCACAGCAATGAATTGCTGGCGACCATTTCAGACACCGCCATGCCCGCGCCCATCTGCTTGCACAACTGGCGAAACGGCCGGTCGGTAACACCGGCCATCGGCGCGACGACCAGATTATTTTTCAGTTGATAGGGACCGACGCGCATGGAGAGGATGAATTTTTTTGGCGCTGCAGGAATTCAGGGAAAGGGCGTAATTGTAATCGCCTCAAAGCTGCAAGAAAAGCGGCATATGCAACTATTTGCTCAGCCGCGCGCACCGAACATCATGCGACGCACCAGAAAATTTTTCGCGGGCGGAATGCTGCTCAAAGCGGCGAGCCCGGCGCCGCACAACCGATCGATTATCGGGATGTTGTTGGAAAACAACCGGATCAGCGTATCAGTGAACAAAATGGTCGCGGTTCGATCAAAACGCCGTTCTGAGAAATAAGCATTCAATGTCGCGCGATTGCCGGGATCGCAGGCATCGCGTACCGTCTGCGCCAGTTCCCACGCATCGCGCAAACCGAGATTGAAACCCTGACCTGCGACCGGATGCAAGGATTGTGCCGCATTGCCGACCAGCACCACACGCGGCGCAAGCGGCCGCCGCGCCTGTCTCAACATCAAAGGAAATACCTGCCGCGCGCCGCGCAAACTGAATGTGCCGAGCGTTGCGCCGAATACCGCGCGCAATTCCACGCAAAAATCGGCGTCGTTGAGCGCCTCCAGCGCATTCGCGCGGTCGGGCTGCGCGGTCCACACCAGAGACCAGCCGCGATGCGTAGGCAAGAGCGCGAGCGGGCCGTAGGGCGTAAATCGCTCGAAAGCACGGTTTTGGTGCGGCTCTTCGCTGATGACTTCGCAGACCAGCGCCGACTGCCGGTAATCACGCTCTTCAACGCGCGCCAGTTGCAGTCCGTCTGCGCCGTCGGCCAGCGCGACCAATCGCGTGTGAAATTGCCGCGTCATTCCGCCGCACTCGACACCGACGATCGCCTCATCCGCATTGCTCGTGAACTCACGCGCGCTGCAGCCGTTCATCACTTCCACGGTGCTGCCGGCGACTGCGTCGGCCAGCGCGCGCTGCAACGCGACGTAGCTCACCACATAACCAAGCGCCGGCACCCGTGCATCAGCCGCGCTTAATTCGACGCGACCAAAACGCTGCTGCTGGGAAACAGCGATATTGTGTATAGGCGTGACGTCAGCGAGCGCTTGCCACGCACCGAGCCGCTCCATGACCAGGCGGCTGCCATGCGACAGCGCGATGACCCGCGCGTCTTCGACCGCAGCGTCGCGCGGCCGTGCTTCGAGCAGGGCTATGCGGTGGCCGCTGTCGCGCAAACCCAACGCCAGCGCGGCGCCGACCGGACCACCGCCGGCAATGACGATGTCGTAGTCGTCAGCCATGCATCAAGGCCAAGGCATCGTTACCGTCAGCCACGCATCCATGCTTCGATGTCGGCGACCGTTTTGGGTGCCGCCAGCGTCAGCACTTCGTTGCCCTTCGCAGTGACCGCCACGTCATCCTCGATGCGGATGCCGATATTGGCGAAATGAGCGGGGACGCCTGCGCCAGGACGTATATAGCATCCGGGCTCCACGGTCAGCACCATACCGGGTTCGAGTTTGCGCCATGCGCCATCGCGCTTGTAGTCGCCCGCGTCATGCACGTCGAGACCCAGCCAGTGTCCCGTGCGATGCATGTAGAACTGCCGGTAATCGCCGCTTTCTATCACCTTGTCGACGCTGCCCTTACACAGGCCGAACTCGATCAGCCCCTGCGCCAGCACGCGCACTGCCGCGTCGTGCGGTGCGTTCCATGACGCTCCCGGCACGACCTCGGCTATCGCCGCCGCCTGCGCCGCCAGCACCAGTTGATAGATATCGCGCTGTGCCGCGCTGAACTTGCCATTGACGGGAAAAGTGCGGGTGATGTCGGACGCATACCCGTCGAGTTCGCAGCCGGCGTCGATCAACAGCAGCTCCCCGGCGTTGAGCCGCGCATCGTTTTGCACGTAATGCAGCACGCAGGCATTCGCGCCGCCGGCCACGATCGACGTATAGGCCGGCGCCTGCGCGCCGCCGTGGCGAAATTCGTGCAGCAACTCGGCTTCGATTTCGTATTCGGCGCGGCCCGGCGCCGCCGCGCGCATCGCGCGTTTGTGCGCGCTAGTCGAGATCTGCGCGGCGCGGCGCATGACATCCAGTTCGTGCGCATCCTTGACGAGCCGCATGTCGTCGAGCACAGTGCGCACGTCGGAAATCGCGGCGGGCGCGGCCACACCATTGCGCACCTGGGCACGCACCGCGTTAAGCCAACCCAGCACCCGCGCATCCCACGGCTCGTCGCTGCCGAGGTGACAGCACAGCTGCGGCTGATTGGCCAGCAGATCCGGCATGCGCGCATCGAGCTCGCCTACCGGATGGCTTTGGTCGAAGCCGAATACCTCGCGCGCTTGCTGCGGACCGTACCGAAATCCATCCCAGATTTCGCGCTCGACATCCTTGTCGCGGCAAAACAGCACACTCTTCGGCTGGTCTCCCGCGATTACCACCAGCACGGCCTCGGGCTCGATAAAACCGGTCAGATAATAAAAATAGCTGTCGTAGCGGTAGGGATAATGCGAATCGCGGTTGCGCGCGCGTTCTGGCGCCGTCGGGATGATGGCAATACCGCGCTTGATGCGCGCGGCAAGACGCGCGCGCCGTTCGGCGTAAACCGGCGCCATGCGCGCAATAATGGGGAGGTCGGTCATGCAGGAATTATACGCCGCGCCGCCCTGCGCCCTACCGCGTAGCGAGTTCGCGTTCGAGTTGGCCGAGGCGCTCCGGCGTGCCGATATCACGCCAGCGTCCGCTGTAATGTTCGCCGCTCACTTTTTGCGCTGCGATCGCTGCGCGCAGCAGCGGCGCGAGCGGGGCCTTGGCGCCACGGGGAATTGTAGCGAACATGGCGGGACAGTAGGCGGCGATGCCGCTGAAAGTGAGGCGCGCGCCGTCGACAGCAACGCGCCCGTCGTGCAAAGCAAAGTCACCCGCCGGGTGATGTTCGGGGTTGGCTACCAGCACCAGGTGCGCCCAGAGATCTTGCTGCCCAATGCGTCCCACCGCGCCAGCCAGACGCGTGTAATCAAAATCGCTGTAAACGTCCGCATTCACCACTGCGAATGGCGCATCGCCCAGCAGCGGCAGCGCCTGCGCGATGCCGCCGGCGGTCTCGAGCGCCTCGGCTTCGCGCGAATAGGCAATGTCGACGCCGAAGCGCGCGCCAGTGCCGAGCGCCGCTTCGATCATCGCGCCCAGATGCGCGTGGTTGATGACGATCCCGGTAAACCCCGCCACCGCCAGTTTTTCGATGTGCCGGACGATCAGCGGTTTGCCGCCCACCACCAGCAAGGACTTGGGAGTTTTGTCGGTGAGCGGACGCATGCGCTCGCCGCGTCCGGCGGCGAGGATCATGGCCTTCAAAACGTGTAGCCCGCGCCCGCTGCTGCACGGCCTTCGATTTCGTCCAGCAGCTTGAGCAGCGGTTTCAGTGCAGCGTAACGCACAGCAACCGCGCGCACGTAACCGATGAAGCGCGGCGTATCGGCAAGATAGCTGCTTTTGCCGTCGCGGTAATTGAGCCGCGCGAAAATTCCCAGCACCTTGAGATGGCGCTGCAGGCCCATCCATTCGAAATCGCGGTAAAACTCGCCGAAGTCGGCAGCGACCGGCAGGCGGGCGCGCTTCGCTTTTTCCCAATAGCGCGCCGTCCAGTCGAGCACGCGTTCCTCATCCCAACTCACGAACGCATCCTTGAACAGCGAAGCTACGTCATAGGTGATGGGGCCGTAAACCGCATCCTGGAAATCGAGCACGCCCGGATTGGGTTCGCACACCATCAGGTTGCGCGGCATGTAGTCGCGATGCACATAGACCGCCGGCTGCGCAAGATTGCTTTTGAGAATGAGGGCGAAGACCTGCGCCAGCGCGTCGTTCTGCGCCGCGTTGAGCGTGACCGCGCGATGGCGCCCTATGTACCATTCGGGGAAGAGCGCGAGTTCGCGCGTGAGCAGTGCCTCATCGTACGGCGGCAGCACGCCGGGTTTGCTCGCCAGCTGCCAGCGCAGCAGCGCGTCTATCGCATCGCGAAACAGCGCGTCTGCGGTCTCGCCGTTGAGCGCCTGCAGGTAACCCGCGGTGCCCAGATCGGACAGCAGCAGAAAACCGCGCTCGAAATCCGCGGCGATCACGCGCGGCACGTTGAGGCCGGCCTCCTCCATCAGGCGCGCGATACGCACAAAGGGCCGGCAATCCTCATGCGCGGGCGGCGCATCCATCGCGATTAACGATGCGCCCGCGGTAGTGACGCGGAAATAACGCCGGAAACTCGCGTCGGCGGAAGCCGCTTCCAGCGCCAGCGGCGGCGCGTTCAACTGAGTTTCAATCCAGCGCTTTAATTCGTTCAGTCGGTCCACGCCGCGCATTGCCTAATTCTGGAAAGTGTGCGATTTTATCACTCCCTTCCTTTGATGCTGATAATGAGCGTTTTTCGCCCCAAACCGATTGTGCTGTTGCTGCTTTGCGCATGGGATTGCGCCATGGCCGCCGACGACAGCGCGCTCGGCTTGAAGCCCGACGGCAGCGGACTGCAGTTGAAGCTGCAGCCCGCTTACATCCGCATTCCGCCGACCAATCGCGACGCGGTGCCGATATTTTTCGACGCCGACAATATCCAGGGCCACCACGAAGGCGAACTCGAAGCGGAAGGCACCGTGCGCCTGCGCAAGCGCGGCAAAGCGGTCTACGCGGACTGGCTGCGTTTCGACAAGCAGGACAATGAACTGCACGCGCGCGGCAGCGTGCGCCTCGAGCAGCGCGGCGACACCATCGACGGCACCGAGCTCAAATACAATCTGGATACCGAGCGCGGCGCCATGGACAAGCCCAAGTACAGCGTGCAGGTCAACGCCACCAAGGGCCGTGGCGAAGGCGAGCAACTGGTGTTCGAAGGCGAGAACAAGTACCGCATGCTCGGCGGCAACTACACCTCGTGCGAAGTCGGCAATGACGACTGGTTCCTGCGCGCCAAGGATCTCGAAATCGACAAAACGCGCCAAATCGGCACCGCGCGCAACGCCAGCGTCGAATTTCTCGGCGTACCCATCCTGTATTCGCCGTACCTGAGTTTTTCGCTTGATCGCCAGCGCAAATCGGGCTTCCTGTCGCCGACCTTCGGCACCACCGGCAATTCGGGCGCCGAATTCTCTATCCCTTATTACTGGAACATCGCGCCCAATCGCGATGCCACGTTCACGCCGCGGGTCATGTCCAAACGCGGCGCCATGCTGAGCAGCGAGTTTCGCTATCTGGATTCCGCGTATAACGGCGAGTTCCGCTACGAAGTACTGCCTACCGACCGCGTCAAGGACGGCGCGAGCCGGTTTGCGACTTCAGTGCGGCACGCGCAGAATCTGGGCGGCGGCTGGAACGCCAACGTGAATGTGGAGAAAGTTTCCGACAGCACTTACTTTACCGACCTGTCGACGCAGATTGCGGCAACATCCCAAGTCGTGCTGCCCCGCCAGGGCGTGCTGACCAAGACCGGCAACTGGTGGAACGACGGCACCTTCGGCTTTTCGGCGGCCGTGCAGCGCTGGCAAACCCTGCAGACCGATCCGTTGAATCCCGTAACACAGCCGTATAACCGCAGCGCGCTGACGCTGAACGCGACCAAGCAGAACCTGGGGCCGGCGGATTTCGATTTCTCCAGCAACTTCATCGAGTTCACGCACCCGACGCTGGTCAACGGCAAGCGCGCCGTCGCCTATCCGAGTATCAGCGCGCCGCTGCAATCGTCATATGCCTACCTGACGCCGAAAATCGGCATGCACGTCACCCGCTACGACTTCGACCAGACCAACGCGACGGTCAGCGACCAATCGCGGGCCGTGCCAATCAGCTCCATCGATACCGGCCTCTTGTTCGAGCGCAACATGACTCTGTCAGGGCAGAACATGCTGCAAACGCTCGAGCCCAAGCTCTATTACGTTTACATTCCAACGCACAATCAGAATCAGCTGCCGAATTTCGACAGCGGACTGCAAACGGTCAATTTCGCCACGCTGTTTTCGGAAAACCAGTTCAGCGGCAGCGACCGCATCAACGACGCCAATCAGGTCACGACCGGCGTGACCTCGCGGCTGCTGCAGGAAAACGGCGTCGAGCGGCTGCGCTTTGGCCTCGTCGAGCGGTTTTATTTCAAGAGCCAGGAAGTCAAGCTGCCCGGCATCGCGGCACGCAACGATAACCGTTCCGACCTGCTCGCCACGCTGGGCGGCACCATAGTGCCGCACTGGACGGCCGAGTTGGGCTGGCAGTACACGACCGCCGCGTCGCAGACACAACGCGCCAATGCAAACGTGCGCTACGAACCGGAGCCGGGCAAGGTAGTCAATGTCGCCTACCGCTATACCAATGGCGCGCTGACGACGGCATCCGGCACGACCACGTCCACCAACCCCTCGAACACCTTGCGCCAGGTCGATCTGTCCAGCCAATGGCCGCTGACCCGCCGCCTGAGTGCGGTTGCGCGCTGGAATTACTCGATAGCAGACAGCCGGCTGCTCGAAGGGCTGGTCGGCCTTGAATACGATGGCGGTTGCTGGGCGTTCCGCGTCGTCACCCACAGTTTTGCCACGACGGCCACGACGACCGTCAATTCTTTTTTTATGCAGCTTGAATTGAACGGCGTATCCAAAATCGGCTCTAACCCGCTGGATCTGTTGCGCCGGAACATCGGCGGCTACTCTCGGGCGGCGGCACCTTCGGTGCGTCCCGGTGACGACGTTTTTCCGCCGCGCTAACTCGCACGGAGCAAGTCTGATATGAAAAATTTCCATATTTTCGGCATCGCTATCGCGGCATTCATGTTGTCCGGCACGCCGGCCGACGCGCAACCGGCATCCGGGCGCATCGTCCTGCTCGACCGCATCGTGGCGGTGGTCAATGAAGACGTGATCACGCGCCGTGATCTCGACGACCGGCTCAAAGTCGTGTCGGCGCAGCTGCGCCAGCAGGGCACGCCGCTGCCGGGCACCGACGTCCTCGAAAAGCAGGTGCTCGAGCGCATGATATACACGCTCGTGCAAATACAGTTCGCCAGGGAAACCGGTCTCAGGGTCGACGACGGTCAGCTGGACAAAGCGCTGTTGCGCATTGCGGAAGACAATAAGATCTCGCTCGCGCAAATGCGTGCAACGATCGAGAAGGACGGTGTGCTCTTCGCCAAGTTTCGCGAGGACATCCGCGACGAAATCGTCCTGTCCCGCCTGCGCGAACGCGAGGTCGACAACAAGATCACGGTGGGCGACAACGAAGTCGACAACCTGCTTGGCTCGCTGCAGCTGCAGGACGGCAAGATCGAGGAATTCGATTTGTCGCACATTCTGATCCGCGTTCCCGAGCAGGTAAGCCCTGAGCAATTGCGCGATCGCCGCGCGCGCGCCGAGCAGGCGCTGGCGCAAATCAAAAGCGGCGCCGATTTCAGGCAGGTCGCGGCCAGTTTTTCCGAGGCGCCCGACGCCGTGCAGGGCGGCGCGATGGGCTGGCGCGAGCTGGCGCGGCTGCCGACGATTTTTGCCGAAGCAGTCAAAGGCATGAAGTCCGGCGAAGTGAGCGGCGTGCTGCGCAGTCCCAACGGGCTGCATATCGTGCGTCTGAATGAGCGGCGCGGCCAGGAATCGCAGGTGATCGTGTCGCAGACGCATCCGCGCCACATTTTGATCAAGACCAGCGAAGTGGTATCGGAGAACGAAGCGCGCGAGCGCCTGGTCAAGCTGAAGGAAAGGCTCGATAACGGCGTGGATTTTGCGGAACTCGCGCGCCTGCAATCCGAGGACGGCAGCGCGTCGCGCGGCGGCGACCTCGGCTGGCTGTCGCCCGGCGATACGGTGCCCGAATTCGAAAAAGCGATGGACGCCCTGAAACCCGGGCAAGTCAGCGGACCGGTGCGCTCGCCGTTCGGCTGGCATCTCATCCAGGTGCTCGAGCGCCGCAACCAGGACATGTCCAAGCAGCAGCAGCGCCTGCAGGCGCGCCAGTCGTTGCGCGCGCAAAAGTCCGACGAAGCTTACCAGGAGTGGTTGCGCCAGCTGCGCGACAAGGCGTTCGTCGAATATCGACTAGAAGAAAAATAGCCTGCGCACGGCGCTTGCACCGCCGGATTAAAATACGGGCTCAATACGCTTACAGGGTTCGCCATCGCGCGGCCCGGGCGAAAAACCGGGAACATCCATCATTCATACCCCAACTCACGAGACGCCCGTCATTGCCCTCACCGCGGGCGAGCCCGCCGGCATCGGGCCGGACTTGTGCGTGCTGCTCGCCCAGCAACCGCCAACGGAGAAACTCGTCGTCATTGCGAACGCCGGCATGCTCGAGCAGCGCGCCCGGCAACTGGGACTGGCGTGGCGCAGCCTGCCGTTCGACGGCGCGCGCAAATCGGCGTTCGTGCCGGGTGCAATGGAAGTGATCGACGTGCCGCTGGCGGCCGCGGTGATTGCCGGGCAGCTTGACCGCGCCAATTCGCGTGGCGTGCTGCAAACGCTCGAGGTCGCAATCGACGGCTGCATGAGCGGCCGCTTTGACGCCATGGTCACAGCACCCGTCCACAAAGGCATCATCAATGACGCCGGCATTGCGTTTACCGGGCACACGGAATTTCTGGCGGCGCGCACGCACGCCCCGCATGTGGTCATGATGCTGGTCGGCGGCGGTTTGCGCGTTGCGCTCGCCACCACGCATTTTGCGGTGAAGGATATCGCGCAGCAGATCACCGCGAGCAGTCTCGAACAAACCCTGCGCGTGCTGCACCGCGACCTGATCACGCGTTTTGGCGTGGCCGCGCCGCGCATCGCGGTCGCCGGCCTCAATCCGCATGCCGGCGAATCGGGGCACCTCGGGCGCGAAGAAATCGACATCATCATTCCGGTCGTCGAGAGCCTGCGGCAGGAAGGCATGCAGCTGACCGGGCCGCTGCCCGCCGACACCTTGTTCAATCCGGAACGCCTGCGCAACTTCGATTGCGTGCTGGCGATGTACCACGACCAGGGGCTGCCAGTGCTGAAATACGCAAGTTTCGGCAGCGGCGTGAATGTCACGCTGGGCCTGCCGCTTATTCGCACCTCGGTCGATCACGGCACCGCACTCGATATCGCCGGCACCGGCAAGGCGGACGCGGGCAGTCTGCGCACGGCGATCGAACTCGCGGCCGCCCTCGCCCGCGGCCGCGCCTGACCGCCCGCAGCGCAGCAGCGTGAAGCATCAGGCACGCAAAAGATTCGGCCAGAATTTTCTGGTCGACGCCGGCGCGATTGCAGCGATAGTCGCGGCGATACGTCCCGCGCCCGGCGAATGCCTGGTCGAAATCGGACCCGGGTTGGGCGCATTGACGCGCCCGCTGCTGGCTGCGGCAGGAAAACTGCATGCGATAGAAATCGACCGCGATCTCGCGCAGGGCCTGCAGCAGGAATTCGGCGCGCGTCTCGACCTGCACGCCGTGGATGTGCTGCAGTTCGATTTCACGGCGCTCGGCAGCGGGCTGCGCATCATCGGCAACCTGCCTTACAACATTTCGACGCCGCTCTTGTTTCATCTCGCGGGCTGCAGTGACCGCATCCGTGATATCCATGTCATGCTGCAAAAAGAAGTCGTCGAACGCATGATCGCCGCCCCCGGCGACAGCGACTACAGCCGCCTGTCGGTGATGCTGCAATACCGGTTCGAGATGGAAAAATTGCTCGACGTACCGGCCAGCGCTTTCGACCCAGTACCCAAGGTCGACTCGGCGGTCGTCCGCCTGATGCCGCTGCGGCCGCGGCCGTGCGTGGCGCGCGATGAAGCGCTGTTTGCCAAACTGGTGGTGGCCGCTTTCTCGCAACGGCGCAAAACGTTGCGCAACTCGCTCAGAAAATATATGCCGGATGCGGCATTCGACGCGCTCGGTATCGCGCCGACTGCGCGCGCGCAGGAGTTATCAGTTGCGCAATTCGTCGCCCTCGCGGACTACGTGGGCGCGCAAACAGGGAAAGAAAACGAACTCGCCTGAGGGCGATCAACAACAACGATGCGCAGAACTAGGTCTTGCGCTGCACGAATTCGATTTTGTAGCCGTCCGGGTCTTCGACAAATGCGATCACGGTGGTGCCGTGTTTCATCGGCCCGGCTTCGCGCGCAACCTTGCCGCCGCGTTTTTTGACTTCTTCACAGGCCTTGTAGGCGTCATCGACTTCGACGGCGAGATGGCCAAAGCCGGTGCCAGGCTCGTAGCTCCTGGTGTCCCAGTTATGCGTGAGCTCGACGACCGCTTCATTCGCTTCGTCGCCGTAACCGACGAACACATTGGTGAAGCGCCCGTCAGGATAATCCTTGCGGCGCAAGAGCCGCATGCCCAGCACCTGCGTGTAAAAGGCGATCGCGCGGTCGAGATCGCCGACGCGCAACATGGTATGCAGAAATCTCACACCTGCACCATTTCAAAATCTTCCTTGCGCGCGCCGCATTCGGGACAGGTCCAGTTCATCGGCACATCTTCCCAGCGCGTGCCCGGCACGATGCCCTCGTCCGGCAGGCCGGCGGCCTCGTCGTAGATGAAGCCGCAGATGAGGCACATATAGGTTTTGAAAACATTCACGTCCGTGGTGGTCATAGTCGCTTGCTAATCAGGTTAAAATGTTATTTTAGCGACATGCCCGCCTTTTGAACAATAAATCCCGCCTGTAGCATGGAACCGTCAACACCATCCGCATTGCCGCCGATCGTACTCGCGTTCGCGGCGACCGATCCGAGCGGCGGGGCCGGCCTGCAGGCCGACGTCATGACGCTGGCTAGCATGGGCTGTCATCCGCTGTCGGTGGTCACCGCCATCACGATCCAGGACACCATGGGCGTCGAAGAGGTGATGGCGCTCGAGGCCGAGTGGGTGGCCGACCAGGCGCGCTGCGTGCTCGAAGACATGCCGGTCGCTGCGTTCAAGATCGGCCTCCTCGGCAGTTCCGAAAATATATCCGCCATCGCGGAAGTGGTTTCCGATTATCCCGAAATTCCGCTGGTCCTCGACCCGGTGCTCGCATCCGGCCGCGGCGATGAACTCGTCACCGAAGAGATGATTTCGGCGCTGCGCGAATTGCTGATACCGCAGACCACCATCCTCACACCAAACAGCATAGAGGCGCGCCGTCTCACGCAGGAAGACGGCGAGGATGAACTCGATCTCGCCGAATGCGCGCGCCGCCTGCTGGCCATGGGCTGCGAATACGTGCTGATTACCGGCACGCACGAGAACACGACCAAGGTGATCAACACCCTGTACAGCGACAATGGCGTCATTCGTGCCGATGAATGGGAACGCCTGCCCGGCAGCTACCACGGCTCCGGCTGCACGCTCGCCTCCGCCATCGCCGCCACTCTGGCGAATGGCCTGGACATCCCGGATGCCGTGCGTGAAGCACAGGAATACACCTGGCAGACCCTGGCTGCAGGGTTTCGCCCCGGCATGGGCCAGTCCATACCGGATCGTTTTTTCTGGGCACGGGAACTGGATGAAGGTCGCAAGGGTTGACGTGACAGGGGTTGGAGTGAAAAGCACGGACCTGATTCGGGGCCTGT
>Ga0114966_10000701_pt1 | contig 32176 bp, 45 predicted proteins | sample M_130207_XF_Meta_FD_87029 | JGI IMG/M metagenome (GOLD analysis project Ga0114966, IMG submission 87029) | Freshwater microbial communities from Lake Montjoie, Canada to study carbon cycling - M_130207_XF_MetaG | ecosystem: Environmental > Aquatic > Freshwater > Lake | place: Lake Montjoie... | reverse complement strand
ATCGACTGAATGTCGTAGCGCTCGGCGTCGCTCAATACGGCCGCGCGAATCTCGGTGTGATCAATCACGTTTCCAGGCGTCGGCTCAATCCATCCATCGTTGACCCATTGCCGATACGGCATGCGATCCCTGTCGGCCCGCTCCTCGATCGTGTCCGCTGGCATCCAAAACCGGGCCGCGACCTTCATCACGCCGGTTTCATCCGGCTCAAAAAGCTTCACCCAGGCGGTGATATCGATCTTGCTTGAAAGATCGAGGCCACCCCAGCAGCGCATGCGCGGCAGTTTGTCAGGATCCCACCGTCCAGTAGTGTTCTTGTTCCACACGCCCATGTCGATCGCGCGTTCAGCGACTGCCGATCGTACATTCAGCCGCAATCGCTTGAACGCAGCCTGCGCGCTGGGCGACTTCTTCGCCTTCCGGGCCTGGCGCTCCAGATCGTCCTGCTTCACCGATATTCCAAGATTCGGATTTGCTTTGATCCACACACCTGGGTCATCCCAGCGGTCGGCCTTGTCGATCGTTGCGACAAATGAAAACAGAGAATCGTCCTTTACCGTTCCCTCTGCCACCTTGACCGCGTAGTCGTTTTCCTGCGCGTAAACCGATTCGGGAGAATCGTCGCCTGCCGTGGTGATGATCCAGAGCAACGGCTGCCTGCGTGAGCCCATCGCGGTGTCGAGGACATCGAGAAGAGCTCGCGTGCGGTGCTTGTGCAGTTCATCGATCAGCAGGCAGTGAGGATTGAGACCATCAAGCGTGCGCTCGTCGCTCGATAGGGGTTCAAACTTCGATGCCGTCCGGTCCACGGACATATTCAGCTTGAAGCGCGCTACCCGGCTTGCCAGTTCCGGCGATGCGGAAACCATCCGCTTGGCTTCCTCAAAAATAATTCGCGCCTGTTCCTTACGCGTTGCGGCGGCGTAGACTTCAGCACCTTCTTCGCCATCGCAGAGAAGCATATCGAGACCGACGCCGGCGAGCAGGGTGGATTTCCCGTTTTTGCGCGCGACCTCGAGATAGACGGTTCGGTACCGGCGAGTGTTGTCTTTACGCTTCCAGCCATAAATGCTGCCGATGATGAATTTCTGCCACGGTGCCAGTTCAACCTGCTTACGCGCCCACTCGCCTTTCGAGTGCCGCAGGAACCGGGGATAAAATCCGATGCGGAATTGCGCGGCTTCCGGTTGCCAGATCAGCCCGCGCCTGGCGCCGTGCCTGATGTCGTCCAGGTGGCGTTTGCACGCTGCCACAACATACGATCCCGCCACGATATCGCCGGCGACAACAGCCCGTGCATAAGCAGTGGCTTCGTCAGTTGAGATTGTCAGGCTTTTCGGCGAGGTAGGCATCGAGGTCGTTACCGATGACCCGCGGGCCGCTCTGCTTGCCATTCACGAACTCCACCGCCCGCGCCGCCAGCGAGGCGCGCGAAGTCGGGCTAAATCCCATCTCGGCACCCAGCGACTGCATGCGCTCGCCCTGGCGGTTCATGATCGATAAGTGAGGGTTTTGGATTAGGTTTCCGTTTTTGGTCTCAATTACCTGGCCAAGCTCGCGGACACGCTTGACCGCTGCGATGTACTCGACGCACGCCGCCACAAACTGGACCACCAGCCATTGGTCAGCAGCGCGCAGCAGGTTTGGTGGCATCACGGATAATGTGGCGTCCCATTCGCGCCGCATTTCCGAATCAAACCACGGAGGCGGATCGCAGATCAGACCAGGTGCCTCAATGTCGGCAACAGACCCGCGTTTGCCCGGATTCCCATGCAATTCAACCAGCAGCGCAGGTTTTTTTTTCCGTCCACGCTGCATGTCATCACCATTCCCAGATGTTGCAACAGTCTGGGAGATTGTGGGCAGTTTGCGGATTGATTCCGGCTTTTTGCCCCCATACCCCTAAAAACTGCGGCCGAATATCTCAAGCCCCCCGCGCGGTTGGGCCTCCCCGCGCCAGACTTTCGGGTACCCCCCCCTACAGGCGGCGGCGGGTGGCCCCGAACCCCTGATCGGTGGCCGTCCGCCGGCTGTGGCATCGGTGGCACATCGCGCGGAGATTGGACCAAGTCAGCCGCAAATCCGGACGTTGGCGGATGCTCAGAATGTGGTCCACGTCGGTTGCCAGCGCGCGGCAGATGCCAGCACTGCAAAAGGGGTTAACCGATAAATATGCCGCGCGGCAGCGACGCCAATCCGCATCGTATCCGCGCGCCTCGGCTGATGGTCGCCGCGCATCCAGGGCGGCGCGGCGGTCACGCTCCGCAGCCTCGCGCGTCTTGGCACCGTGCGGCCTATGCATTTTTGGCCGCGTCGGCATCACAGCCCTCATGAAAAACGCCCGCTCGGTTTCCCGGCAGGCGCATGTGTGGCAACCCGAATGTCAACTTTTATTCTGTGAATGTCAATCGCGTTTTGGCCCATCAAAAATCCGGATTCCCGCGTATCGCCATCGTCTGCAGCGGGCGGTCAGGCTGGGTGTCGCGGACGCAGCGCAACCAGACGCGAGCGGCTGTGCGGTACAACGAAGCCTCGACGCCGCCGAGCGGCACACGCTGCTCGATCGCGCTCGCGATAACAGATCCGCGCACCGTCGTCCGTCTCTGCACCTCGGTCGCCCAGCAGTTCCAGACTGCCCAGACTCTGGCAACGGCATCGCTCATCTCGTGCGTGCCGCCCCCGTCGCCACGCTCCAGGCTCCAGCCGCGATGTTGTCCAAACTGCCGCTCGATGGCGTGCCAGGCTGTCTCGATCGCCAGTAGCGCCTCGACCTCCTGATGGTCGATGCCGTCCGCCGGATCCAGCGCCAGCAGCTGCTGCAGATAGTCCGGTCGCAGTTTGGCGAGGGTTTCGGGGGTCGCCGCCACACGATCGTTGCGGTTGACGCCCTTGCGTCGCCGTTGCCGCCGCCGCTTCGCTTTTGCCATGCCGCCTCCATATCGTCGCCAAAGCCATTATTCTGCCCGCCACGCGCTTTCAGCTTCGCGGACTACCTTGGGTGCTGCGCCTTGCTCAACAGGCCGTGGCGGGCAGATTTTCCCGGTTTCCGTCCACCCCGGTCACTGCATCACCAACCACCGCGCAAGCAGCGCGGCCTCGGCGCGGCCGTCGTCACGTTTGCGGGTGAACAGGGCGGCTTGATCCGGCCACAGCCGCGTTGCCATGAGGCGCGCGGCATCCTTGTCGGCGGGCACGCCTGCGGCGCGTTTCCAGGTAGCTGGGCGCACCATCACGAGCGGATAACCCAGTGCCGCGATCACGCCCTCGAGGATGCCGACCGACCGGCCAAACGAGAACATGCTGGTGACGCCCTGCCCCGGCATCGCGGCAACATCCTCCAGCGCGATCTGGTCGGGCTTCCAGTCAACGATCAGATCGACCACCCCGCCGGGCATCACCCTGGCACGCCCCTTGAGCATCATTGTCGGCATGTCGGCCGCATGCAGCAGCCGGTCGCCCTCGAGCAGGGCAAGGGCGCCACCAGCGCCGGGGTCGATGCCAAGCGTTCGTTTCATCTGGCCTCTCCTCAAAACGGCAGGTCGTCGCCGCGCTTCCAGTCCGCCGGCGGCTTGATTGCTTTTGGTCGCACGTCGGTGATCTCGGCGCCGGGGAACACCTGCTTTGCCCGCAGCAACAGCGCGGCCTGCTGGGCGGTCAGCAGGCGCAGCAGTTCTTCAAGCGCGATCGCGGTGTGATCTGGGTATTGGCCCGCCACCGCGCCTACGTCGGCGGTATGCAGGCAAACCGCGAACGCCTCACCGGCCATAGATGCGGTCCACACGACGCCCAGGTCATTGGGCGTGTGCCCGGCGGCGCGGGCGGCGGCATCGAGCGCCTTCCAGCCACGGACTAGGGCAGCGGCCTTCTGGGCGGCGTTCTCCACGTCCCCGGAGGCGATCGCCATGTCGCACTGCTCCTGCGCGAGCGCGAACTTGGCCGCGAGGTCGGGCGGCACCAGCTGCGGCAGCCGGTTAACGCCCCATGTCCGCTCCAGGTCGCCGGCCACGCGATCGAGGACGCGCGTCGCGGCAGCCCATGCCCGGCTTTCGGCCTCGGACATTGACGGCGCTGCGGGAGGCTTGGCCCGCCCGCGAATGGGGCGGTTCACTACAGGTGAAATGGGTGGCATTCCGAGTGCCTCCGCAGAATAGTTGAGTAAATTAGTAGGTGGGAACCTTGACCCCGTTTTGAGGTCATTTGCCGACGCAGGAATGAGCCGGTTTCCAAGGTTCCCGTTTTCAAGGTTCCCCTTAGGAAAAAACGAGTGGGAACCTTGGGTGGGGGGCCTGAAGTCCCCCACACCCGGCCCCAAAGTTCCGGTGCAAGCTGGAACCTTGGGGAACCTTGGGGAACCTTGGAACCTTGGGGCTCTTTACCTGACATTTGGCCGGTACCCCGTGCGTTCATGAACGAACCGCTCAGCCTCGTTCAGCGCCTCCAAAAAGCCATCGCTTTGGCTGTGCCGGCGTGCCTTGTCGGGCCATTCGTGATTCGGGACCAGCAGGCCGTCTTCGATAAGTTGATTGATCACCTTGAGGCGCTGCGACCGGCTGCCGCCCAGACGCTCGGCAACATCCGTCTTGCCCATCAGCACCCCTTCCGAGGCTTTCTGGCGCACGAACTCGATGATCTCCTGCCGAGCTCGTTCTTGTCGTTCGCGTGTCCGCTCTTCCTTTTCGGCGGCCCGGATTGCTCCAGCCTGCGCTTTGCGGTCGCCCTCCTCCTCGCTAGTCAGCGGCTCGATGGTGACGTGCCGTACAGGGATCTCGCAGGCTTCGCCAAACTCATCGACCCCCCATTCGTGGTCCACATGCGACACCAGTCGGCAGGAGGCGATCGCCGCTTCAAAGCGGGTCTTGCCCCGTATGAGGAATCTCTGGTCGTCGTCCTCGATCACGATGAAAATCACCTGGTGCGCGTCGCCCTCCAGCGCCGTAGCGCCGCGCGCTGACATATTCTTGGCGTCGGCCCGGCCAAATGACGCCTTGGCGACGTGGCCTACGATCCAGACCGGCAGCCCGGCAAACCGCTGCTTGAGCGCGGCCATGATTTCCGATGTCTCGGCGTTGTCGTTTTCGTCGTCCACGGCGATGATGGCCGACCGCGTATCCAGCACCACCAGCGGCGGCAGCCGGTTGCCGTCCACCTCCTCGGTGAACTGCTCCGTGTAGATCGCGGCGACCTCGACCACCTGGTCGATCGGCATGCGCACCGCCTCGACCAGATGCACGCGCTGCCGGATGATGTCGCCCGCGCCAGGGATTGCCTTGGCGACCGCGTACATGATCCGTTGAAACTGGTCCGTGTCCTCTGAAATATAGATGACGTGGCGGCCGTAGCGCGGCGCCAGCGGGTCGCCCGCTACTGTGGCGCCGGCCACCTTGACCACGATGGACGCCAGGACCGTTGTCTTGCCGACGCCATGCTGCCCGGCGATGACGACCAGCCCGGCACCGATCAGCCCCGGCAGGATCATTTTGGGCTGCCGCAGCGTCTCGGGCAGCGGTTCCACAAAGCGCGCGAGCGGGTGGACGGGCTTTGCCTGCGGTCCAGATTCGGACTCGCCGTCCGCATCCGCACCGCCGGCCGCGTCATGCCACTCGTCGCGCGGCTTCTTTGCGTCCAGGCCGAGCAGCCTGGCGGCGGCTTTCATTGCCGCGCGCTGGTCGCCGCGATGCTCATAGGCGGTATAGAGGTCAAAGGCGTCGCCAAAGGCCGCCGCGCCACCCCTGCCCGGCCGCCCGATCCCGGCAGCTATGTCGCTGGCCGACAAGGTCACGAAGCGCCCGCTATCGAAAGCCCGCGTGGCGTAGCTATCGGACTGCTGGTAGGGTGATCGCCAGTCCACCAGCGACCGCGGCTTGCGGCGGTATCCATACTGCTCGAGCAGCGCGGCGACCGTGACGCTGGCGTTATAGGCCGCGATGACGCTATTGCCGCGCTGTTCCGGCGTGCTGGCCGCCTCCGCGATGACATCGTCGTCTTTAAGGAGCTGCTCGCCAATGCGCCGCGCCTCGGCAAGCGTGGCGCCGTCGATGGGCTCGCCGGGAATCTCGGTCGCAAAGTAAGCCCGCTCCGCGCCGTGGCGAGGCAGGTAGAACATGCTTTCGGCGCAAATCTTGGTCCGATCGATCACGCCCTCTAGGCCGATCATTTTGGCGAGGCCGAGCGTCACTGCGCCGTCCGCGACGACGGCGTCCACATCGCCGGCCATTTCGATCTGGCGCTCGGGCTGCAGGACCACGCGAAAGCGCGGCATCTCGGCTGTATGGTTCCAGGTCGTGTATATGACGCCGCGCCACCCGCGCGCCGCAATGAGCGCAGCCGTTTCCTCTGGCGTCGGCGGTATCTCGCCGGTCGTCTTTGACGCTTCTATATCGAGACAATAGAGGCCGCGCGCTTCGACGTTGGCGCGGGCGCGGCGACCGTTGAAAGTGCAGCCGCTGAATAGGCTGCCGTCGCGTTCGCCCGGCTTGTGATCCGTCAGCGTGCCGGCGATGCGTTCCCATGTCGTCGCCTTGCGCTCGCCTGCGGTATCAGTAAGGCCGCTGAATATCGTGATTTGAGTCAAAGCCGCCGCCCCCGCTTTGTCGCGAAACCCCGGCGGCCGTTCTGCGGACCGCCGGGTAGTCGTGCCGGCCTATCTAGAAAACGTCGTCTGCCTGTTGGCCTGCGGCGCTGGCGCGCTCAGCAATGGCGCTGAAGTCCTCGACCTCTGTCTCAGCCCACGGCTCGCTTGCGGCGCCCAGCGGCTCGCCTCGGCGAGTGATCCACACACCGTTCAGACCGCAGCCGACGCCGCGATTGCCGGCGGTGTCGTAGCCGTAGAAGCCGACCTTCACGCTGGCGTAGTTCCCGCCTCGCATATGCTCGCTGCTGGCGCGTGCGCGATCCTTGCCGGCGACGCACTCAACCGGCTTCTTGTTGCTCGCTGAGATGAAATAGCAGTCGGTGTATTCCGCACCCTTGACGCGCTCGCCACTATCGTCGGTGGCGTCGCCGTCGCGCAGCGGCGAACGCAAGCCCTTTGGCGGCTTGCCGCCCCACTTGTTCGCGATCGCCAACTGCATCGCCGCCTTGATCTCTGCCACCTGGTGGTGGTTTTTCGGTATAATCATCGTCACCGAATATTTCGGCTCCGCGCCTTCAGCTGCTGCTCGTGGCTCCTCCAGGTGGACATACGCCAGCCTGACATCCGTAATCACCATGCTCGTTTTCCTCGTTTTGACGTTTCGCGGTTTTGATCAAAGCGTGCGGCCACCGCGCTAAACCGCATCCCCCCATTCGTCGGCCGGCATCGCCCACTGCGGCAGGCTTAGCGTGGTTAATTCGCGCTGGTATCCGGGCCAGACATCGCTGGCGATGCAATCGCGGTACAGAGCCGCCATGCGCGCCATCTCTCTCGCGCCTGCAGCCAGCGCTTCGCGGTCTAGGCGGTAGAGCGCGACGGCGTGCGGCGCCGCTGACTCGACCGCGATAAACACGAATTCGGCCTGCCCGCCTCGCAGAGCCTTGTAACCGTCGATGTAGTGAGCCGCCTGCATGTGATAGCCAAACGTCACCACCGATCGCGCGAACTCACGCGGGCTGGCATCGCTCGTGGTCTTGAGGTCGATTATCAAGCCGTCACCAATCGCATCAGCTTTCGCTTTGCACTTCACGCCGTGCTGCTGCCAGAGCATCGCCTGCTCCTTGGTCGCGGCCTCAAGCATCTCGGCGATCTGTGCGTCGGACCAAAGCGCGTCGCGGATCGCGGTTGCCCGGTCGCCGTCCGACTCCGACAAGATCGGCAGCCCGGTTGCCTCGAGGCGCTCGCGCTCCAGCTTGCCTTCCTTGCTGGCCCAATTCAGCCGTTTGACTACAAAGGCCGGCCGCTCAGGCTCCAGCGCCAGGCGATGCACGACAGTGCCGAACACCATCGCCGGCGTTGGTTGACGCGACTTGAGGCGGTCGGCTCTGTAGTGCAGCGGGCTTTTACGCAGCAGCTTGGCGCCGCTGGCGCTCAGCGCCTCAAGCGCGAAATACTCTTCGTCAGTCAATGGATGCCCTCCCTTGATTCAAGCCATTTCGCGGAATTCAGCGCTTGCGTTTGGTCTGTGCCTGTCCTATCTTTAGGACGTGGACGGGCAATCAGGCCCGCCTGATCTGGGCAGGAGGCCTGACCAACATGACGAACCTTCGCAAAGTCACCGAGTGCATCGCCAAGGATGGCTCCACTTACTACAACGCGGGCGGCGATAGCCGCTTCCGCAGCAAGGCTGCAGCCCAGCAAGCCGTCGACGCCCATGCCCGCTTTGCCACGGCCGTGAACCGCGAAGGCATGACAGCGGAAGAGCGCGCGGGAGCCTTCGTCGCGTTCTTCGCCAAGCGCGAGGAGGCCTAAGCCATGACCCACATTCTCCATCAGTTCCTTGAGCAGAAGCCCGGCGAAGGCGAGTCCCGCGTCACGCTGGCCCGTATGCCCGGCGAGGATTTCGTCGCCGTGACCCATGACGATGCTGCGGCTGGCTGGGTCGCGCAGGTCTACCGCTGCTGCGTGGGCGGCACGGTGTTGGCCGTGAAAGCGCGAGGCACCGTTTGCCGTCGCCGCAAGGACGCCGTCGCGGAGGCCGAAAGCAGCGGCATCCCGTTCATGCCGGGTTTCCGCAAGTGAGCGCCCTTCTGCGCGAGGCCGGCGAGGCCATGTACGGCCCGCGCTGGCAGTCAGACATTGCCCGCGACCTGAAGGTGAGCGACCGGACGGTGCGGCGCTGGGATGCGGGATCGAATGAAATTCCGGCCGGCGTCTGGGCCGAGATCCGGGCGCTGCTGAAGGCGCGCGGGCTGGCGCTGGCATCGGTGAGGCGGAAGCTGCCGAGGTGATCATGTGGCGGCCTTCTCTGTAAGGTTCTCGACGAAGGCGATCCGCTCACCGATCCAAGCCATACAAGGCACTGCCATCGAGTTGCCGAGCGCCTTGTAGCGAGGCCCATCGCTGGCGGGTTTGTTGCGGTACGGGACCAGCGTGTAGTCGTCCGGAAAGCCTTGCAGGCGCTCGCATTCCCTTGGGGTTAATCTTCTGACCTGCATACCGGCGTGTTTTGGTTCACCTTCACGGCGCGCGGATCGCCCCACCTCTTGAAGCGCAGCAGGTGTTTGTTGCAGTAGCCCAACCCCTTGTGAGGGGCGTCGCACAGACTGCATTTCGGCTTCTGCCGATGCACCTTGATGTGACAACTCCGACACAGCCGCTCGAGATTGCTCGGCTGGTTGTTGTGCCAGTCGTCGTCCTTGTGATGGACCTCGGCTTTTGCCGCGCCGCAGGTCACGCATGGCCCCGGCGGACAAATCTTCCGCGCGCGCCAATGCTCCGTCATCCAGCTTGCCATGGTTCACTCCTGCATACGCGACGGCAGGCATCACACCGCCGTTCGCGTGGCTCTTGGCGTGTCCGCCCGCGCGCAATGTCGGGGAGATAGGACCAGCATCGGCGCCGTGGTCCTTGGCGGTGAAGGCGAGCACGCCGATCGTGTGACCGTCAGTGTCGAGCGGGCCTGTCTTGTCGCCGTACTGGATCACGTCGGACTGGCGGGCGTCCAATGCGTGCGCCACCAACGGCGTGCCGCGGCCTGTGCCGTCCTCGCTGGCGTCGAAGCCTTCAGCGCGGAGGGCGTGGGCGATTAAGCGACCAGTGTAGGCATCTTGCCAGCTGTAGGCTCCGGGGTGCGCGTCGGCGCAGAGCGCGCCCACGGTCTCGGTTACTAGGCCGCCGTCGCAATCAAAGTCGGTTCCGAGTCCGCCACCGCCTTTAGTGCGTGCGCTAATGGCGGGGGCAGCGTCTTTCCGCGCTTCGCGGCGCGGCGCAGGATTCCACTGCAGGCTTTCGCGCTCAAAAAGTACCGCCGCAGGTGGTCGCCAGTCTCCAGAATATGCGACAACGAACACACGCTCGCGCCGCTGGGCCACTCCGAAATACTGAGCGTCAAGAACCCGGTAGGCGAACCCATACCCGAGCTTTGCCAGCCCTCCGAGGAAGGCTCCAAACGTCCGTCCTCCATCAATCGACAGGACACCGGGGACATTCTCCCAAACGATCCACCGTGGCTGCGTTCGCGCAGCCAGGCGTAGGAACTCAAGTGTGAGGTTCCCTCGATCGCCAGTAATTCCTGCGCGAAGTCCGGCGACGCTGAAGTCCTGGCAGGGGGTGCCTCCGACAAGAAGGTCAATTGATCCATAGTCGTCGGCTCCGATCGTGGTGAAGTCTCCGTGCAGCGGGACGTCTGGGTAGTGGTGTGCCAGCACGGCGCGCGGGAACGGGTCGATCTCGCTGAAGGCGGCGGGCGTCCAGCCGAGCGGATGCCAAGCGACCGTCGCGGCCTCGATGCCGGCGCAGACGGACAGGTAGCGGATCACTGTTTGCCCCGCTGAATAGTTCCGGCCTCGCGCGACCCAATTTTAAACGCGAGGCCGGTGCTGGCAGCCTTCGGAGCGCTATTGACGCCAGCGGAAGTATCGGAAAGGTCAGCCCTGAGAACCACTTGATGTTTTTTCGCCAGCCACACGCCGGGCAGCTGCCGATCGATCTGGCGCAGGATCACGTCACCGCTTGCGTGCACGCCGATCACCTCGACGACCGTCCAGTCGATGCTGCGGTCGTCGCGATAGAGACCAATCATCGATCACTGGCCTTGTTTGGTTGTATCGGCACCAGCCCCGCCTTGCGCGACGCACGCACTGCCGCCCTCGTCGCGAGGTATGCAAGGTTGTCCAGAAAATGTGCCCACCTGATCAGTGCGCGTGCGTAGAAGAGTCTCCAGAGCATTAAGCGTGTCTTTCCTGTTAGCGATCGTCCGTTCCAATTCAACGATCTGTTGCTGGATCCGGAGGTACGTATCCGCGTCCACGCGCTTGGCTTCGCGGTAGTAGTATTTCCTGGCTTGCCGCTCGCTCATGCCGGCGAGTCGCGCGACCCGACGCAGCCAGGATTCCTTGGTGTCGGTGTGCTGCAGCGGTCCGCCCAGGCGAATCAGCATGTCGCGCAGATCATCAGCGGCATTCATGACGCTCTTCCCAATATCTGGATGGTTTTTCCGGCCTTTTGGGGACGCGTGCTGGCAATGTGTGCGGCATGGATCACGCCCCCTTCTTTGCCCGCGCCTTGCGATTCTCTGCCTGCGCCTTCTTGACCGATTCCCGAAAGTGTTTGAGCGTCCACGCCCGGCGTGCGCCGCGACCTGGCAGGCTGTTGTTCGCGCGCCACCTAAAAAGCGTGCGGACGGGAATCCCTGAGATGCGGTGGAGCGCTTTGACTCCTACGCCATCGATCAAAACAGCAACATCAATCATGGGCGCGGACAATGCCGCTTTGGCATTGCCGCGTCAAGCCGCGATGCCACTTCGGCAATATGGACACCGCGAAGACAGTTGGTAGAGAGATCAAATGGACGCCAATTGGCTCAAAGAACAGTTTCGTCGCACGGGTCGCTCTCAAGCTGACCTGGCCCGCCACCTCGGGATACAACCACCCATGGTGTCCAAAATGGTGCGCGGCGAGCGAAAAATACAAGCTGTTGAGCTCGACCGGATGCGCGCGTTTTTTGGTGTGATCACCGCCGAGACTACAAGCGTCAAAATGGTTGAGAAAAATAAACGTCTTTCTCCAGCTGGCTTTGTTGACCCTGAGATTTCCACGCCGCTACGCTCTCACATGCAGCGGGATTTACCAGTCCTGGGCAGTGTGTCGGGTGGGAAGGGTGGGCTTCAGATGAACGGCAATGCGGTCGATTATGTTCGCCGCCCGCCACGTTTGGTTGGTCGAAAAGATGTTTTCGCGCTTTACGTCGAAGACACTTCAATGGTGCCGGCATACAAGCCCGGCGCATTGGTCATCGTGGAGAAAGCGCGGCCTCCCGCACCCGGCGATGATGTCGTGATTGAGATAATGGAAGACGGGGACCAGCGCGCGTTGATCAAGAACCTGGTGTTCGCAAACCACAAGATCGTTCGACTGCAGCAGTACAACCCAGCCAAAGAAATCGAGATCGAACGATCGCGCGTGGTCACGATGCACCGCGTTATGCCGTTGGCGGACCTGTTGGGCGTTTAGCCCGCCGTGGCGGCTTCATCATTTGCGACAAAATAATTGATAGCCACTGCGGCATTTAGTTTCTGCCTGTAGAACGCGTACCCCCCCCCCAGTAATGCCATTTTGGCATTGACGAGAAATGCCGTTGTGGCATGCTTTCCGCCGCCCGCGAACCGCGCGCAAGGGGACGGAGAGTTAGAATGGTCACGCAGACAATCACCACCGGCAGCCGCGTGCTGCATGATTCGCCGACCAAGTGCTACGGCGGCGGCGTTGTAGATTTTGTGCATCCGCCGGCGCGGCCCGGCATGCTGCCGACCTTTGCTCAGGTGCGTTTTGATTTCGACGCGCCTGATCGGCTTGGTCGGCGTCACTACTCGCGCCGCGTCTGGCTGCACAATTTGCAGCTGGAGCCGGAGCGCCGCGTGATCTGGCGTCCGACGCTTGTCGTCAATCAGCCCAGCGCGTGAGCAGCACCCGTGCACCCGCTCAAGATCGACATTATCGAGCGTCTTGCTGTTGAGGCACGGAATCAGCGGCACCCGCCGGTCGAGTACGTTTACGACCCGCACGGCAACCGCGCGGTGCATCATCCGCAGCCTGACATTGATATGGCCGACCTGCTGGAAGACGCGCGCAGTGAGATTCTCTGGCTGCGCGCTGAGCTCGATGTCGAGATGACAGACATAGAGGAAGGCCGCTAATGAGCCGCCACACCATGCGTGCCTACTGCCCGTTCGGCCTCGGGCATATCGCAGTCAGTATCGACTACACATTCACGCGTGGCACTCCGGCGGATCGCGTGAATCCGGCAGACCCGGACGAGGTCGAACTGATCGCCGTAACTGCGCTGGGCGAGAATCTCAGCCACTGGATGACGGGAATGCTGCGTGAATGGGCTGACGAGTATCTTGCCGACGATGGTCGCGACAAAGCGATCGACAATGCGCGAGATGAGCGATGAGCCGTCGCAGTTGCCCAGCCGCCCGGCTGTTAGCCGCTGAACTGGCCGCCGACATAGCCCTCGCGCGCTACACCCGCACGCGCTCGCACCGGGCAAAGGCTGCACTGGATGCGGCGCGGCTTGAGTGCCTTTGCGTCTGGAGGGTGACAGCATGACCCGCCTTTGGCTCTGGCTGATCACCGCCGGCGCGGTGCTGCTCGTCATCGGCGTAGCACGCGCATCCGAAATCACTGCGCGGCGCTGGCAGCTTTGGGAACAGCGACCGGGCGAAGATTGGCGCCCTCGCGGCGTGCCGCTGTCATCGCTGACGGCTTGCGACCTGGATGCCGCGTCGCTGGTGATGGTCGCAGCGAAGGGCACGAAGATCGCATGCAGGAGGATAGAGCAGTGATGAGGCGATCGGGATGGAGGCCGGGCGAGCAGAACAGATCGGCAAAGCTCAACGCACGCCAGGTGCTGGAGATCAGACGCGACGATCGGTCAATCAGAGCTATCGCGCGGCAGTACAAGATCACGCCAGGCCACGTCTGCAAGATTCAGTTGAAGCAGCGATGGAAGCACCTCGCTGGCGAGGGGCCGCATGCCGGATGATGTCGTGATCGATCTGATCAACAGGCCGCCGCATTACACGGACGGACGCCAGTTTGAGCCGATCGATGTGCTTGAGGATTGGTTCTCGAGTGATCCGCTGCTTTGGCAAGTCGCGAAATACATCGCCCGCGCCGGCCGCAAAGGCCCAGCCGTGCAGGATCTGAAGAAGGCTGAATATTATTTGAAGCGTGCGATCGCGCGAGAGGAGCGGCGATGAATAGATCAATCACCTATCGGCTGGTGCCGGTGGAGGAATGTGAGCACGACTGGACGCCTTGGAAGTATCGGCGCGGAACCGCTGGCCATGACAGCTCTCCCGTTCATTCGATGGACCGCATCTGCACAAAATGCCGGTGCTCGAACTACATCGTAGACCCGCCTAACCCATTTGCCCGCGCCGCCATCCGCGCTGCAGAGGGGAAGTAGCCATGACGATAGACACTCGCCAGATCGAACGCGTCCGATGCCGGATCGCGCAATACATGGCCGATGAAACAAGCTGCCTGATGGAGCAGTACATCAACGCGGAGGACTTGGAATTGGCCGACAAGGTTCTGGCTGCATACGCCGCCCTCTCCAAGGAGCCCGCGTGCGACCACGATTGGGAAGCCGAGGATGACAAGGGCCACCGCTGCAAGCGGTGCGGAGCCGTGACATGACCCCCACCCACCACCGGCAGGAGGCGATGCAGTGAGCGGCAAGATCAAACCAGATGATCCGCGCCCAGCCAAGGGCGGATGGGCGCCGGGCGACTACATGAACACCTGCACGACCTGCGGCGCTGCCTTCACCGGATGCGACAAGCGATCATGGACATGTGCGGATTGCGCCTATGCCAAAAGCGACGCGCCCATGACCCCCGACGACAACAAGGAACTGGTGGAGATCGTGGCGAGGGCTTTGGCGGAGTTTTGGGGCGTCAACCTCGACAAGCATCCAGACTTGATCGGGCAGCAAGCGCGCATCGCCCTCACCGCCATCGAGTCATCAGGCAGGAGGATTGTGCCCTCCTTCCCACGGGTGGAAGATGTAAGGCGCGAGGCGCTGGAAGAAGCGGCGGAGGTGGCGGACCAGTATGCGCGACTGTCCCCGCTCTTCAACCACGGCACACAGCTCTCACGATCTGAGGAGGCTGCTATGGACGCCGCCGCCCGGATCGCCCTCGAAATCCGCGCTCTCTCCCCTGTGAAGGACAAGTCATTGATGGAGTCTGGCAGATGAGTAAATCAGAAGATGAGATTGTGAAACTAAAGGACTTGCTGCGCCGGGCGCTCCCGTCTGTCCACGCCGAAGCGATGATGATGGACGCAATGGACCGTCACGCGCCGTTACCAGAGGCCGAGATGAGCGGCGTAACGCAGTTGGCGGATAAATTAAGCGCACTGCACGAAGAAATCACAGAAGCTCTAAGAGATTGCACATTTGCCGAGCCGAACATGGGACTCGAAAACAGGTGCTATTCGGCTTGCCGCGCCTCGCGCAAAGACGGGGAGTGCATTTGGGACAAATGCCCAGCCAAGGGCGACAGGCTGTTTAATCACTGCCCGCTTGCCGACGTGTGCAAGTTTCACGGCACTCCGCGCGGCAACGGAGACGCTCGATGATTACTGTTTCAATCCGCGACAAGATCATAGAGGTGATGGCGGCAGCAATCTGCGGCCCCGGCACCACCTGCGAGGCGTGCCGCAATAGCGCCGAACGCGCCTTTTCCGCCCTCCACGACAAAGGGATGGCGGTGGTGCCTGTGGAGACAGCCGAGACATTGAGCGAACACATCGGCGCTTTGCTGCGGATTCTAGAGGATTCGCCGCCCCAGAATGACGCGGACATTAAGCGCGTTTTGCAGATCGCGACCGCGTTCGGTGAACGATGCTGGGCGGAAGCGTCTAAGGAGTGATGACCCGGTGCCAGATCGAACTCTCCCGCCACGCGCCGGAATAGCCATGATTCGCTTCGCCATTACCGATGCCAACCGCGACGATGACACCGACGAGTCGGTGACGGTAGCCGAGGCCGCGCGCCGGTTGGGGTGCGCGGCCTCAACGGTCCGCGAGCTGCTCGACGCCAACCAGCTGATCGGCCACCGCGTCGGCAAGTTCGTCGACGGCAAGGCGCCGCGCGGGGTCCGCGTACACGCCTCCTCGATCAAGGCTTACCAGCGCAGGCACACGATCGGCGGCGAGGCCAGGCAAGCCCCGGCGCCGCCCCGGCCGGCGCAAAGAGGTTCCGCAGTCCTTCAGGAAACTTTGGCGTCGTTGCGAAGGCTCGGCGTTCGGATTTAGGGTGCCCCCTCAATGACCGTTTTTCGGAACTCGCAACGTGACGATCGCTGGGTTTACGACTTCACCCTGAGCCGCCAGCGGTATCGCGGCTACTGCCTGAGGCCAGACGGGACGCCCGCAACAAAGCGTGCCGAGGCCCAAGACGCCGAGGCTCGCGCCCGCGCCGCCGCCAAGACCCACCAGGCCATGGCGAAGAGCGGCATCCGGCCAGGAGGCTACCTCTTGGCCCAGGCGCTGTCCCACCACATCGCCCGACAAGTAGACAGCAGCGCGAGCCATGTCGCCAGCGTGCGGCGGATTCTCGGGGAGCTGCTGCGGTATTTCGGCCCTGGCCGCTTGATCGCCGAAATAGACGGCCCGGCCGTCGAGGGGTATCGCGCATTCGCGGTTGCCCAGAAGCGCCGGGTCTGGCTGGGCGGCCCGCGCAAGATCGCCGAGGCCGACTACGGCAATCCCCGGCTTTGGCGCGATCTGGACCGGCCGCGCTCTGCTTCCGAGGTCAACCACTGTCTCGACGTGCTGCGGTGCGCCTTGGACATCGCTCACAAGACTCAAGACCCTATGACGGGTCACAGCGCGTTCCCGTTCCCGCCCGTCGTTTCGCCGGTTTTCGAGGTCAAGCGGGTGCCGACGCCGATGCCGGAGGCCGAGCTGGCCAGCCGGCTCAAGGCGGCCCCTCCCTGGACGCAGGAAGCCGCCCTGCTGGCCCGGTTCTTCGGCTGCAGGCTCAGCGAGGCCCTGACCCTGAGCCTGCGGCACATCGACCACCAGGCGCGCTGCCTGCGGCTCCTGGGCGCCGCGACGAAAAGCGGTCGCGACGAGCGCCTGCACGGCGGCGAGATTGGTTGGGCCCTCGTCCTGCAGCTTGAGGCTCAAGCCCGCCGGCGCGGCCAGGATCATCTCGTCACCTGGCCCGGAGTGCTGGCCGCCCGCCGGCTCCGACTCGGCCAGATCCCCGACGACGCCGCCGTCGATGCGGAGGGTCGCTCGATCTGGGCGCCCCTGAAGTCGATCCGGAAATCATGGAACACGTCGGCCAAGGCGGCCGGCGTCGCCCACCCCCACCGCTACCACGACGTGAGGGCGGCCTACATCACCGACATCGACCGGGTCGCCGGAGCCACCGCCACCCGGCTTCTGGCGCGGCACGCCAGCATGACGACGACGCAGAAATACATCGGGCTGGACGACCAGGAACTTGCCGGCGCCGCCAACCGCGCGGCGAAGCGCCGGGCGAAGATGACGGTGGTCCGATAGCGTTGGGGGATTTGTTGGGGACTCGCCCGGAAAAGAGAGGTTTTTCGGGGTTTTTTCGCCAAGCCTAAACCAATGAAATCAAAGGGTTAGGCTAAGGCTTACCCATTAGAAGGCGGTTGCTCTATCCACTGAGCTACGGGCGCAATGCAGTATCTACGGGCTTTTATCGATGCCGCCTCGCCCACGTCGTTCCCTGTTGGGGACTGCTGTTGGGGACTCGGTTCCGGTTTTCGCCCTTCGCGGCCTCCCTTATCACACCACCGCCACCCCCGGAAATCTGCCCGCCAGGCGCGATCCCGTCCGGAGGCCCCGGAGTGCGTCCGGACCGGACGGCGGCCACCTGGCGGGCAAACGGCTGGCGCGGGTGGGCGGTTCGCCCTGAAACGAAAAAGCGCCCGCCCCGGCGTGGACCGGGACGGGCAGTTTAGGGAGGAAACGCCCAAGACGGGCATGTCGGCTCCGGACGAATCCAGACGCCAACCTCGTGTGCGCCTCAGCGCATATTCAAATGATCGCGACGCAGGCCGACAGCGCAGCCAGCACGAACAGGACCACGGCGAAGATCGCGGCCGGTCGTGCCGCCAGCCGCTCGAGGCCGCGACCGAGGCAGATCAGCCACGCCCAGGTGCAGGCCAGCGCGGCCAGCACCAGCACCGCGGCGGCGATCAGCAGCACGGCCGTCATGGTCAGCGGCCCGCTGCCACCTTCTCCAGCGCCGCCGTCTTTTGCGCCGAGCCCGAGCTGCTGCCCAGCCAGTAGGACAGGACCATGCCGTATCCGGTGGCCGCCGAGCCGCCGAGAAGCAACAAGGCCTCCTTCATACCCTCGGGAATCGTCTTCGCGACGAACAGCATGTAGACGAATCCAGCGAACACGACGATCGCCAGCACGCTCACGATGGGCGAGCCCCAGGCGATCGCGCTGCCGGCCTTGGCAAGCTCGACGGTCTGGCTGCGAGCGCTGGCCACGTCGGCGATGCGGCTGTTGAGTTCCTCAAGCGCCTGCCGGTTCATCTGGGCTTCGTGGTTCCGCGCGTCGGCTTCCGCCTGCAGCACAGCCATCTTGAACTGAAGCGCGAGATTGGGATCGGCGGAGATCGCCCGCTCGATGCCGGCAGCGTCCGACGTGCCCAGGATGTCCTGCGCGATGCCGGTGATCTTGGCCGCGGCGACGCCGGCCTTGTCGCCCATGATCCACGAGGCGACGGTCGGCGCGAGGCCGAGCAGCAATGGAATGAGCGGCATCAGGCGTGCCTCTCGTAGGCCGCAGCCATCAGGCCGGCGTAGCGATCGACCTGCCCCAGCCCGTTGTAGCGGGCGGCAAAGGCGTGCCAGTCCGTTCGGCGCGCGGCATCGACCAGCACCGCGTCGGCCTTCACGAAGCGCACGAATGCGTCGAGCTGCCCGTCGTCGGTTGCCATCGCCTCGCGCATCGCTTGCGGGCTGTCATAGCCCAGCGTGCGCCAGTGGAAGCCCATGATCTGAAAAGCGCCCCAGCTGGTCGCCTGAATGGCCGCGCCCTCGTCCAGCGACGCGGCTTCGTCGAACTGCACCCACGCCTCGCTTTGGTTGCGGGCGGCGAGCGCAGGCGTCCAGGCGCGGCACGAGATATGCGGATGACTATCGTTGAACTGGTAGCCGGTGAGCTTGCCGAACCAGTGCGCCTCGAGGCGGATGATGGGCAGGCCGTCCCGGAAGCCCTGGCCGCTGCTCTCGACCTCGGCGATGGCCTGCACGGCGGCAACCTCGACGCCGATCTGGTCGGCTGCTGACTGATAGTCGATCATGCATTCCTCACTTGTGCGGCCAGCGATCGAACAACCAGGCGAACACGGCCGATATGGCGACCACCACGGCGCCGAGCCGCAGGATGATCCACCACGCGCCGGCGCCCATATGAGCCGCGGTTCGCACCTCGTCGAGCTTCGTGTTGATGGATTTCATCCATGCATCCAATCCCTCGACGCGCTGCTCGAGCCGGGTAAGGCGGTCGCGTTCTTCTGGCGTCATGTCAGCATGACCTCCTCTGTCCGACGGCACGTCTCAACACCCATCAGCCCCAGCCGCGATCTGCGACGAAGCGGTAGCTCCACGAAGCGCGCGTAAGATCGCTGCGAGCGCCGGTCGTCTTGTGATTCGACGACACATACGTCTGGATGAGGACGCTGAGGCTGAGTTTGGACGCTGACATTTGAAACGGCACATTGACCGATCCATCGCTGCCATACATGTAGGTCGAAGATATTTCATCACCAACCGCGTAGCCATACTCCGTGGTGGTGCAGCGCACGCGCCAGTCCGCAATGCGCGGGATTTCGCCAATGTTGTGGCTCACAGCGGTCGCCGTGTAAGCCGCGGGCAACGTGGCCGTCAGGGCTGACTCATACCGCCCGTTGTAGGCATAGGCGACCGTCGAGATCACACCCGTCCCATCGGTCGCCGCCTCGCCGACAAAGACCACGAAGGCTTCCGGCGCGGTCGAGCCGTTGCCGAAATAGCCGCGCATTTCGGCGATGTTGAAGGTGTACTGCCCGCTGGTCGTCGCCGGGGTGCCGCCGTGCTGATAGACCGGCGCGAGGATCGTGGAGCCTGTGGTCAACGTCCCGTCCGCGTTGACCGTCACATAGAGGAAGTTTGGCGTGGCGGCGGCGCGGCTGGCGGTGAGACCCGTCCATTGCAGGTTCGTGAGAGAGACGCCGACGCGATCGTTGGGACGCCCCTGCCAATCCCAGCCGTTGGCCGCCGTAGCAACGAAGCGAGCCGTCGCGGTGACGTTCTGCATCGTCAGGCTGAGCGCGCCGTTGGTCGAGGGCAGGAAGGTCGGAAGCCCCGCCGTGCTGACAGGACCGGCCGCCACGACCTGGCGACGGCCGCTCCACACGGTCGGCACGGTGTTGAGGTAGGTCACCCGCCAGGTGTCGCCGGGCGCATCCCATTCGACATCGAAGCGCACACCGCCGAGGACCCGGAGCGTGGCTGCGTCTGCGCCGCCCTCGATGCCGTCTGTAGCGGCCGGCGTCAGGACAATGCCGTACTGCCCGCCAGAGGTCAGGCCGAGGCCGCCGACCTTGAAGCCGTGTCCCACACCAGCGGCACCGCTCGCCGGCAATGTGAAGGTGCGATCGGCGGCGGCATTGTCCTGCGTGAAAACACCGCCGATGTCGGCCGCCGCCACTGTTTTGTTTGCCGCCCCGACAGCGGTCCACGCCCTGCGCGGGCTCGGAATGTAGATGCCCTTTGCAATATCCACCCGGCCTTCTTCGATGTTTGCCGATCCCGTCCACAGATTCTTGATCCAGGTGACAGTGAGCCCCAGGCTGTAGTCGATCCACCTACCGCTCGCCTGCAGCCAGGCCGGGCGCGACGCTGACAGTGGGAACAGTGCGTGTTCCAGTGCAGCCGCGGTGGGAATCGAAAACACATAGATCGGCGCATCAGCGCCCACCCATGCAATCAAAGAGCCGGTGCTGGACGACACCAGCGTCCTTGAGATGGTATCTGGCGATCCGTAGGTCAGCGTGCCGTAGCCGATCTCCCAGATCGTGCCGTCACTATTCTCGGCGCAATAAAATACCGTCGATAGGTCCGCGAACTGAGAGCGCCAGCTTTTGAAAGATCCGACTGCCGCCGTCAGTGTGTACGGCCCGGTTCCGATAACGCTGCTGGCGTAAAGTGTGCGGTCGGCAAACATGCGCGCTCCTAAATTACTTCGCGGATCGGGAATGAAACGGTGAACATCACATCGCCGCCTGAGAATTGCGGCACGATCTGGTGTTCCTGTGGCGCTGTGAAAACGCCCTGCATCGAGAAACGGTGAAAGTCTGTCGTTGCGTTGGGATCAAGCACGGCGATCACGTCACCATGGCCGCCGCGAAGACGTTGTATTTCTGCTACGCCGTCCAGCGTCTCGCGCTTGTCGGCCGCGCTGATCTGCAGCGACATGCGGCGGGCCGCCGACCGCTGGCGGCGATCGGTAAATATCTCGCCGTAGTCCGTTCGCGTCTGGATATCGATCTGGTCGAAGCCCAGCGGCACGCCGGCAATGTCGAAATTTGTCGTCGGCTGCCAGTAGCGGCCAAGCACCAGGCGACCAGCCTCGACATAGGTGTTGGCGGGATCGGGGTCGGCAATATCGACGCGGGCGCACAAGCACTCGGCGTTGTTTGACCACGTAAGCACCGACAGCCGGCGCGGCCAGTTTTCCGCGACGGGCTTTCCGGTCGCCGGCCACACGCTTTGATATCCAGTGTCCACCAGTGGCGCAGAGACGGTGGCGGCCAAAGACGCCGCCAGGCGCACGCGATAGACGCCCATAGAGCTCAAGTTGTGGCCGACGAGCGCCAGCATGTTGGCGGCGATAGGCGTCGGGAATGTGATGTTCAGGTAATCGCTGGCGCTCGCGCTGCGCCACACTTTTTTCGGCTGCATCGTCTGCAGGTTGGCGGCAGGCAGGCTTGTGACCTGCGAGCCCGCCGCAATCGTCGCCGCGTCTGACTCTTTGGGAGACAACAGCAACATGGCTGCCGGTGCTGCTGTCGCAGGCGCGGCATAAGGCGCCGCGCCTATGGGGAGAGCGCCATAGGAAGCGGGATAGCCCGGCATCTAGATCACTCCTCGCCGACCGGAATCAGTGTTTCGATCTTTGACCATTCGCTTTGCGGGAGGCTGGCCAGCAGCGGCCAATGGGCGGCGTGCGCTTCGTCGTTGATTACCTCAACGCCCAGAATATAACGCCCGTCAGTAAGAGCGACCGGCTGTAACTCGCACGTTGGCTGGATCGACGAGCGACCGCGCACCTGGTCGGCCTCGGCGGCAGACAGAAGGATGAACATCGCCATTAGACCTGTGCTCCTACCGCAGTCGCCCACGCTTGGACGTTGTTGTAACGAGCGAGGCGCTGGGTCCCGTTGAGGGCGGCACCATACGCAACGAATCCAACGCTAGCTGCTCGGAAGGACTGAGCAACACCGCTGCTATACAGACAGCCAATAGCTATCGGATCGACAGGCAGCGAAGCACCGGCAGCGGCGGGATCAGTCGTCCTTGTCATATCTACACCATTCTTGGCACCATAAACGTCTGTAACGAGCGGCCCGTTTCGACCAGTCTGCGTCATACCGAGGCTGGTTGAAACCGGCAGCGTATAAGTAGCCGCCCCAGCGTTTGCAGACACTGATGCATTGCCAGCTACACGCGGACGGATCGACAAGGCACGACTTCCGCTTGAACTGCATCCAACGGAAACAGAGTTGGTCCCCGGATCGACTCTCTCGTAGGTTTCGATGTGAACGGAAGTCGTCGCCATTGACACTGCGTGGGTGCCCGGCGTGAAGCCGGTGTCGATGTAGTTTGTTGTCCCGTTGAAGGTATACCCACGGTCGGCCGTGAAGGTCGGTGAGTTGGTTGCCGTCGCAAGCCGACGTTGCTTGATCGACGTGAGCGACTGCGCGGCGCTCTCGGCCCAAAGCCCCTGGTAGTCGTCGGTTCTCCACCAGGCACCGGACGCCATTTCTGCGGCGATGAATGTTGCGACGACGGAGAACCGACCGGCCGATACCGTTCCGCCAGCCGCGGCGACTGCCGATGCCCACAGATTTGTTCTGGCGAATGGAGACGCTGTTTTCGCCATACGGGAAGCAATCGAGCTCATACGCAGCCTCTCAGTAATTCTGCGCGACGATCGACATCAGCCACGTCGTGCCGCCGTCGAGCGTCGAATAGGTGAGTAGGTCGCGCTTGCCGTTGGTGCTGGACGGCGTGTAGGTGCCGTTCAGCAGCGTAACGCTGCCCGGCTGGGTCACCGTTCGCGCGGTGCCGTCTGCGGTGAACTCCACCGTGAAGCCCAAGGCAAACCCTGCCAGCACGTTGGCGAAGGAGATCGTCGTAACGCTGGCGTTCAGGGCGACCTTCTGCACCTGACCGGCGAACAGGTCGAAGGAGAGCGCGCCCGCGACGATTGCTGGCGTGGCAATCTTCTCGATTGATCCCAACAGGGCGTATGCGGCGGCTGGTGGCACGAGAGAAACGGTCTTTGTGCCCGCCGAGAAATTGACGGCCGCGTTGGCGTTCGACGACTTCAGCGGCGTGGCGCGCGTGATGCTGCCGGCGCCGGTGCTGGTATAGGTGCAAAGCGCAATCTCCCACTCGGCAGCCGTCGTATGCTCGATCAAGCCCCAGAATGTGTCGCCGGTCGCGCAGCCCTGAGACGACAGCGTGACCATCTTGGTCACGGCGCCGGCCAGCGTGAGAGAGCCGGTCCCGGTGCTGGTCGTGTATTCCTGCACACGGTCGAGTATTTGATGCGGCATCTTAACCCCACAATTTTAGAGTGATCTTTGCGCCACCGTTGACGGCAACCCCGAAACAGAAACCTCGCCAGGAGGCGGCCAGCCCAAGCCGCTGCGCGTCGGTTATGCCGATTATGCGGCCGGCATAGTCGCCAAACGGGTCCAGGACTGCCGGCACCTCAAACACATCGCGGCGCGTTCGCAGCAGGCGCATCTGGCGATTGCCCTCGAGTGCTGCAGCTGACTCAGAGACGAAGCCTCCGGAGACGGAAACAACCGGCGACGACGGATAGCCTGCAGCGACCCAGAGATCTTCGCTCGTCGTGTATCGCGACGCTTGCTGGTAGATCGCGTTTAAAGTCGGCGTTACAGCGATGGAACCGGCGATCTGATTGGTCGATAGAGGTGTGTAGTTCCTTGCCCATCCCATCAGCGTTGATCGCCGCGGCGGCCTGTAGTCCGTCATCGCCGGTTCATCGACGCGGGATTCTCCAGCCATCGCGGCGGATGGGTAGGCCAGCGAGAATACAGGCGCGGCGGCGGACGGGTCTTCCAGTTGCCCAACAGCCAGCTGCCCGCTCAAACGCACCGTCCACCAGCCCAGGCACCCCGCCATCACCTCCGACAGTGCGTCCGCCTTGGTGATATCCGAATTCCAGAAATAGCCGAGCGTCGCGCTTTGATACTGCTCAAGATATTCAAAAGAGGACGAATCAATATTTGCGGGATCGCTCAGCCGGATATTGCCGCGACCAGTGGCGATGCGGCGCGCGATCGATGCCCGCGTGTGCGGATAGGCGATGCCGTTGATCGTGTCGTTGTCACCGCGAACGTCGGCGGTGATGATGTAGACGGGCGCAGCGCCGATCTTGAACAAGCCGAGCGCGTTGCATGTGCCGAAATAGCCCGGCGCGATCACAGCCGCCGCCAGTGCTGCATAGGTCGGGTAATCAGTTGTCGCCGCCAGCGCCGCGCCGCCATCCTTGACGGAATCGACGGTTAACACCGACGTACAGGAGACCTGATAAATCAGGCTGTTCGCGTTGATCAGGGTCGGCGTGATGTTGAACACCTCGCCCAGCACGATCGGCTTGATGATGCCGACAAGGGCGGCGTCGCCATCTGCAGCACCCGTGCCGCCGTAGCGCTGGCCGTGCAGTTCCGCCTGCGTCAGCTGCCAGGCCAGGTCACGCAGCAGCACTTCCTTTTTTCTGGTGCTGTAGCGCAGACCGGCAGTCGATAGCCTGGCGACTGTCGAATATGAATTAAACGCAGCCTCCGGAGTGCCGCGCCTGAGTTCCACTGGAGCGCCATCCCACCCAAGCGTTCGCAGGCTATCCAGCTCGCCGTCTGGATCGATCAGTTCCAGGATACCGACAGTCGAGGTGCCTCCCTGCGTCGGGTCACCGCCACTGAATATGCTGATTTCATAATTGAACGCGCCGGACAGCTTGCCCGGCACCCAGGTTGCCGCTGGAGTGTCGTTGTTGGCCGACGAGCGAGCGGCGTTACCTGTCGCGGCCGGGTAGATCGTCACCGCCTTACCCTGGCTCACGGTCGTCCGCGCCTTACGCCTTGGCATCATCCCGCACGGATACGGTGGGCCGACAATATCCAGCGCCTGCGCGGCATCAAACGGCGTCAACGCCAGCAGATACCCCTGCCCCTCGTAGGCGCCAAAATTGACCGGATCCACGCCGACATACAGCAGAAAAGCCCGCGCCTGGGCGCGCGGCATCGTCGCCAGCGGATACGGTGGCCCGCTGCGGAGGTAAACGCTCTCAGCCACGGATCAGGCTCTGCGCTGGATCTGTGCTGTAGCCGCGGCCAGAGCATCGTTGGTGGCCGAGAGCCGCGAGACAAGATCGCTCACCATTGCTCGCAGTTCCGCGTTTGACTGCAGCACTGCGTTCGTCGCTTCGTTCGTGGCGCTGTTGGCGCTGGCCGTGCCGCTGCCGTTCGCGCCGACGCGCTCCTCGAGGTCTCGCCTGATCTGCTCGACGATCGCCGCATATTCCGGCGAACTTCCGAAATAGCTGCGCGCTGCGCTGGCGTAGGACTCGGCATAGCCGGCGAGGTTGCTGGTCGCCATTCCGCTGCCAGCCTTGGACTGCGCCAATGTTGCGGAATAAGTGCCGCGTGTACCAGACAGCGTGGTATCGGGCGATGCGTTCGCCAGGTCGCCATAGGTCAGTTTCTGCAGCAGCGCCTGCAGACTGGAAACAGACCCAGCATAGAACTGCTCGCGCAGGTCTGTTTCCTTCTTCGTCCAGTATTCCGCGATCCGCGTCATATCAACATAAACATCTTTGACGTTGTCGCGTATGTACTCTGCGTTCGCGAGAGACTGCGTGCGCTCGTCGTTCAGGGCGCGCAGCTGCACGGCCAGCGGATCCAGCATGCTGTCCAAGAAGTCTTGCGCCACGCGCTTCGTTTGCTTCGCCTGCTCGGCCTCGATCGGCGCCAGGGCAAGCCCGAGCTTCGTCGCCTTGTCTGTCATGCTGCTAAACTGCTGCTCCAGTTCCCGGAACTGAGTTCTGACAGTCAGCGCGCCTTTGCCGAGTCGCTCATAGACTTCATCGACAAAGACGATGCTTTCAGCGGTCTCCTTGATGCCCATGGAAGCGGCGCGCATGGACTCCAGCGCGGTCTTCATCGTCGCGGAGATTTCGCCAACGGCGCCAGACAGGATCGACCGGATAGCCACCTGCGCGGCGCCTGTGTCCATCATATCGCCCATGTTCATCCGCCAGGCCTCCTGGCTGCCCGTCGTCGGATCGACCAGAGATGTGTCGCGAGACGTGTAGGACCAGTCCTTGCCCTGCGCGGTCCAGCTGTTGAGGTTCAGCCCCCAGACTTTCGATGCGTCCTTCACGCCACCCATGAGGCCAAAGACTGAGTCGATGCCTGCCGTGGTGCCGCGCAGCGCGCTTTCTGACTGTCCCGAATTGGCGTTTGCGCCGTAAGCGCCGCCGGTCGTGTACCAACTGCCGCTGCCGTATCGCAGCGAGGCGTTCGTGCTGCTGTGCGTGCGCGTGTCGGGCTCGCCGATGATGCTGGGCAGGATCGCAGACAAAGCAGTGACGATCATGCCGGGAATCTGCATGCCCGGAATCAACATCATGCCAGACCCGATCATCGTACCGATGCCGCCCAGCGTACCACCCAGCGACTTGCTTGTGATCGCCTGATAAGCCCCCATGCCGATGCCGAGGCCGGCACCCAGCGCGCTTCCGACTGATGTCGCGCCGGTAGCGGCAGCACTGGCGCCCGTGTTCCCGCTTGCCAGCAAAGCGCCGACATCTGCAAAACCGCCGGCCGGCGCGGCAGAGGCAGAGGAGAACAAGGAGCCGACCGGCTGCGCGAAAAACTCTGAAACCGATCCGCCACCCAGCCACGACGGCAGTTCCATGCCGCCCATGCCGCCCGGCATCTGCATGCCGCCAAAACCACCGCCCGGCATCTGCATGCCGCCAAAACCACCGCCCGGCATCTGCATACCGCCCATGCCGCCGTTCGCCCCGCCATAGCCCAGGCTCGCCCCCATCGACGGCGACACGGCATTGACAATAACGCTCATCACCGGCCGGATCGTAGCCAGCGCCATGAACTCGGCGGCCATGCGAATAACGATTTTCTTGAAAGTGTCGCCCAGGCTTTGAAAAGTAAAATTGCCGCTGGTCAGCATCTGCTCGAAAGCGTCCGCGCCGGTTCGCTGGATGCTTTCCAGCGCGCTTTTCAGCGGCGCAGTCCAGAGTTCGTTGGCCTTCTTTAGTTCTTCGCCCTGCGCCTTCAGCCGCTCGTTTTGTGTGATTGCATTAGAGCGCCGATCAATAGCGGCTTTCTCAAGCTCATTACTTTCATCCAGCCCTTTGCTCTGGACTTCGTTCTTCAGTTTTATAAGCGCAATCTCGCGCGCTCGTGTTTCAGTTGACGCATTTATCAGTGCGTTTTCTACCTCAAGCAGTTGGTTTGACCGTTCCAGGTCCTCCGTGCCGAGGTTAAATTCCTTGAGGTTCTTGGCGCGATCTGTCGCCTTCATCTGCGCTTCGATCGTCGCCGTCAGCGCTGCAACCTGGCCTGCGTTCTGCTCAGCTGTCTTGCCATAAGCATCTTGGGCAGCCTTTAACGCCTTGAAGTGGACCTCAAGATCGGCAACGGCACGCGCTCCGCGCTCGCTGGCTGCGGCGTATGCGTTAGCCGCCTCTAGGTCGAGTTTTGTGTCACCGATCAGTTTGGCGATCTTGTCGGCTTCTGCTTGGCCGGCGCCTTTGATGCTTGACGTGGACACGCCAGGCGCAGCGAGAGGCTCTGTCGGAGTGAACGAACCACTGACCATCAGCGCCGTGGCGCGCTGCGCGATCTCGGCGTTCGCCGCGTCCGTCGCCGCCTGCTTGCGCTTCTCCAGCGCCGCGATGCTCGACTGCGCCATCTTGTTGTTCGGATTGATCTTCAGCAGACCTTGTTGCGCGGCGATCTGTTCGTCGAGGTTCTGGGCGTCATTCTGCAGCGCGCGGCTGCCTTTCGTCGCCTCCAACTCCTTTACCCGATCGAGGTTCTTCAGGACGCTTTCCAGAATCGAATTGATCTTTTCCATCGCCCAGGTCGCGATCGGCTCGCCCAAGGTCGCCGCCATCGCGCGCCAACGCAGGGCCGCAACCTCAGAACTGTCGGCCAGCTTGTCCAGCGCCTTTATCGTCTTGTCGTCAATCATGGCGCCGGCCGCCGCCGCCTTCTGCGCCATGGTATCTGCGCCTGCGGCAATATCAGCCAGCATCGGCAGCATCCGCGTGCCGGCCTTGCCAAAAAAGTCTACTGCGGCGGCTGCGCGCTTTGCCGGCTCGTCGATTTTGAGAATAGCCTCCGCAACATCCTGCATCAGCGCTTCGGTTGGACGCAGCTTGCCGGCAACATCGAGGTTCTTGACGCCGAGCGCGTTGAGCGCCTCGACCATGTCCTTCGCCCCGTTGGCCGCCTCGCCCATCTTCTGGCTGAACTTGCTAAAGCCGGTTTCCAGCTGCTCCAGCTTAACGCCGCTTTGCACCGCCGCGAACTGCGCCCCCTGAAGGAACTTGGTCGTTACGCCAAGCTGTTCAGAAAGCTCATCAAGACCCGCCACCGCGTTGAATGCATCTTTTCCCATCTGGACAAAGCGGGCGGCGATCTCCGCAGCCATGAGGGCAAGATTCGCTTTCATATAGCCGCCAATGCGGCCGAGTGATCCCTCCATGCGCGACATGGCCGTATCGATCGACGCGGCGGACTGCTGCAGGTTCTGCAATGCTCGCGTCGCGGCGGCAGATCCATCAACAGCCCGAGACGAGTCTACGATTATGCGAATGATCTTGGTTTCTTCAGCCATGGATCACCCGTCAGCTATTGGCGCGAGACCGCACGGCAGCGGCCCGCGCCTCTTCGGCGATGCGTCGCACTTCCGCCTCGACGAACAAGTCATCGATCCGTGCGACGATGGTGACGAAGTCCTCGAGCCCGTCCGCCTGGTAGCCCAGGCGCACCGCCTCGCGTCTTATGGTTTCAATCGGCACTGGACGCGGCAAAGAAAGACCGCCGCCCATGCCCATGCTGATTGATTCATGCGGCCGGTCGCGGGCCAGCGTGAGGAAAGCGGCCCAGTACTGGACCGCATCAGCCGGCAGGATTGGCCGAGATAACAGCGCATCGACGGCCCATTCGTGGCCTTTGTCGGCGGCGTCGCGCCAGCCTTTCAGCTTGGCGCTATTGGTGTTATCCCAGCTTAGGATTCCCCCACCGCAGCAACTGTGGCCTCGATCCGAACGTTTCGGAAGTTCTTCGTATCCCAGATCACGGCCTCAACAGCCGCGTAGGCATCGTCGGCCTGCAGCAGGAACGCCGCGCAGGCTTCCGCCGAAAACGGGATTTCCACGCCATGGCTTTTAACGCCGCTCCAGCCGATTACGATCGTCTGCGAGAAGATCGTAGACAGATACTTTCTTGTCCGTTCGTTCGGCGCTCTGGCGTTGCGAAGCCTGTTGAGTTCTGCGGTGATCTCGTCACTGCGATTGCGCCAACGGGGATTTGCGTCGGACGCCGCCAGCACGCGCAGCGTGATGCCGCCAGGCAGGCCGATTTCGGTGCCGATCTCGCCTTCGATGCTTCGGTCCCGTTTGAGCGTGTCGATGTTGTCGAATGAATAGTCAGACATAGTTCCTCCGGTCGGTGAGGTGATCCCCCGCCGCCGACCGACGACGGGGGATCGAGGATCGCGGGCCGATAAGGCGCCGCTGGGGCGGTCTAAGCCGCCTTTGCAAGCCCCTTGGCGATCCAGTCGTCGGCTGACTGGCCTGCGGGGATTTCGGACTCTTCGACGACCATTCCTTTGGAATAGACCGCCTTCTTTTCGTTCACGCCTTCGCCCTGCGCGACGAAGACATGAAAATTCGCTTCGATGATGTACTTTTCCATTCCACGGTCCTCTGCTGGGTTAGGCGACGTTGCGCGTGATCTTCATGGCCGCCGTGTCGGTGGCGAAGTAGCGAGCCATGAAGTTGAGCGTCACCAAGTGGTCGCCGCTGGCGCCGGGATCGGACACATCCGGGTTCCACACGTCGCAGTTTCCAAGGCTGATCGTGTCCTTGAAACTGGTGGTCGATCCGATCGTGAAGGCCAGCGTCTGCGCGGTCTGCCGCGTCGTGAACGTCGAGTAGTCGGTCGACGAGGCGAAGTAGAACGACACCTGGCCAGATACGTCGAACAGCCCGAGGCCGAGGCCGAACGGCGAGTTAGAGCCCCACTGATGCATGGGCCGCACGTTGTTCGTGATCGTCATGTTCAGCGACTGAATCTTCGGCGTCGTCAGGCCGAACAGGCTTATGGCGGCAATATCGGCCGGCGTGCTGGGGTCGTACCCCGGCGTCGGCGCGGCATAGGTCGATGATACGATGGCAGTGGTCGCCGTCGTCTCGGCGAGGGCCTGCAGCGCGAACGACATGGTGCCGGGTTCACCGACGCGGAAATTGATGGCGAGGCTGTCTACCTGGCAACCCGTCAGCCGTCTGTACGGATCGGTCGCGCCGCCCTCGTACTTCTCCTCCACGGTGAAGGTCTTCTGCGTGCTGGCGTTTTTCAGCACGTTGGTGCTCCACGCTCCGCATAATGTGGATTCCCACAGAACGTCCGTCGCGGCGTCGCGCACATACGGCATCTCGATAACCTTCGGGAAGGTGAACAGGCCCGAGGTCATGTTCGCCGCCATGCGATCCGAACGGCGCTCCGGGGAGCGCGTAGCGGGACGCTGAGGCGAGCCGCTGACTCGCGTGTCGCGCGTGAGGAGGAATGCCGGCGTGGCGGGCGTGGTGCCGATTACCGTTTCGGCTACAACCGCTGTCTGTTTGTTTGCGCTATCCATCAGGTGGCTCCTTTGATCTCTGACACAAAAAAGCCGCCCGGCGGGCGGCGGTTTAACTCAGCTTGTTTCGACGCTTTACCCGACGTTAAAAACTTCATATCCGAGCGCGATTGACTCAGCCCACATGCCGCCGTCGTCCTGGCCGCCGCCCATTGGAGCGGTGCTGGTGATCCGCACCGATACCGATCCCGCCTGGAAACGCCGCATGCGGAATGCCGACCGGATCGCGGCGGCGTAGGTTTCAGCCAGATCGCGGTTTGCTGGGTTGCCGCGAGGCGCAACGATTCGGACAGTAACTTGTCCCTGCTCAAGGTGATAATTAGAGCCAGGAGCGCCGAACGAAAACTGCGCTTCCACGCCTCCAGGAAACTCAAGCTCGATGTATCCCGAGCCGGCGTCGGGGTTTTCGTTCGTGTTCAGCGTGTCCTTGATCGTCCAGGCGATCGAAAGCGCCGTCGCGATTGAAGACAGTTCAGCGCGGAAAGCGTCGCGTAGTGGATCACCTGGCATGGTCTATCTCAGTTCGCCGCGCCAGTCGGCTTGATGAAGAAATGCAGCGACGGATAGACCGCATCGCGCATCACCCGCCGCCGGTTCGCCCCGCCACCCTGCAGACCACGCACCTTTAAGCCAGTGCTTAGCTTTACATACTTGAAGTCGAAGAACATTGATCGCCCGTAGCGGCGAACCAGCATAGGCAGCACGACGCGCTCGTAGACGCCGCGCGGCGCCTGTTTGCTTTGACCCGCAAAAGACGCGAGCTTTACGCGCGATGCGCCACGCCCTCGGCTGGTGGCTTTTCTGCCTTCGATCTTCTTCGCGTAGGGCAGCTTGTTGACGATCTGCACGCGCTGGCCATCCTTCAACTTAAGCAGCATCTCTTCCGGTGCGAGAGATTCTTCTACCTCAACACCATCAATAAAAATGGTGTGTGAATGCTTATAATTTCCCGTCTTTACCGGAGATCGTTTTTGCAATTGGTTTAGCGCCCACAACACCGCTTCGGCCATCTGCGGGCGCCTAATGAATTCGATCTTGCCGAAAGGCTTAACTTGCAAATAGTCGCGCCGCGGCGTGCCGTCCGTCACCACCACTGGCTGATTGTCAAAGCCCCGGCCGACCTCCTCGCGCAAAGCCCTCTCGGCCACCGCAATCGTGTTTGCCTTCACCCACTCGCCAATCGACTTGCCGATAGCATCCGCATCAATATTATGAATCACGGTTGCCATCAGCCGACGACCTCGAGCTCGTAGAGCGCGACCGAATTGCTGTCCATCAGCGGGCGGACATCGTCAACCATGCGTGTCACCCCGCCGATCAGGATCGTGTCGTTGCGCGCCGGCTT
>Ga0114966_10000699_pt1 | contig 32202 bp, 30 predicted proteins | sample M_130207_XF_Meta_FD_87029 | JGI IMG/M metagenome (GOLD analysis project Ga0114966, IMG submission 87029) | Freshwater microbial communities from Lake Montjoie, Canada to study carbon cycling - M_130207_XF_MetaG | ecosystem: Environmental > Aquatic > Freshwater > Lake | place: Lake Montjoie... | reverse complement strand
TTTTATCCACAGATTATAAAATAAAAACAAAAGAAGAAGAGTAGGGGGGAGGTGATAAAAATACAAATATAAAATATATATCAAAAAAAATAAAAAAAAAAGTAACTAAAAAAATAAAAAAAAAATCCCACAGAAGAAAATCCCACAGAAGAAAATCCCAGAGAAGAAAATCCCAGAGAAGAAAATCCCAGAGAAGAAAATCACACAGAAGAAAATCCCAGATAAGAAAATCCCAACAAATGTAAAAGTTTCTTTAAGATAAATTCAAACTAAATAAATACAATTGAAAAAAATATAATATTTTATAATTGTATTTAATATACTTTTTTGTACATATAAATTAATAAATTAAATTATATAATTAGAGTATTTGATAAAAAATGTCTTCTTCTTCTCCAAGACAACCGACAACACCAACACCAACATCAATATCATCATCCTCAAAATCATCATCATCAACGCAATCAGGTAAAGTAATAGATCCAGCAATGTCGATTTTTGTATATACGGGAATTACTTTAGTATATTTTATTTTTAAATACTTGATGCCAGAGAGAGAATCAGTGTTGTTTATCATTTATTTTATCCTAGTTCTTGCAAGTCAGTTTACTTTAAATATATATTTAGCAAAACAAATGTGCAACAGCCCTTCAAATGTAGGAACTGCATTCATTGCAACTTTTATGCCATGGATGTTCATATTTGGACTGCTTAATTTATTGTTAAACGTGTTTCCGGGATGGTTATCTGCATTCTCAAACACGATTGGTTATGCAATTGCCAGCGTAGCTGGTGTGGCATCGCTTTTTACGGATCAATTGTTGAATGTAGGAAATCCGCCAACTAAAGATGCATTTAAAGTTATACAAAATGTAACAAATGATCCTTCAACCATTATCAACACAATTAATGACGATAATGTTGAACAATTTTGGAATAAAAGTATTGATGTAAAATTTTTCAATTCGTTACCACAAGTTAATTCCAGTGTTCCGCCGCCACAACTATTTACCCAACTTAAAAATTTTATTCGATTAAAAAACATTGTGTCTTATTTTATTTGGTACCTTCTAACGGGCGTTTTAATTACATCTATTAGTTATAATTACATGTTGTCGGTGCCATGTATTCAAACACCAAAACAGGCGCGCCAATCAGCCGCAAAATTTTTGGCAAATCAAAATGCTGCGAAACAAACGTCAGATACAGTGAATGCAAATATGCCGGTCTACAAAACAGACGGAAAATAATCTAAATCAAGGTAAAAAGAAAATTATATCTGAAACCATTTCGACGAAATAATCGTATTATCAATTAAAAACAAATCGTATTTTGAAGTAAAATATTTTTCAAACCATCGTTTGCTTATAATGTTATACCCTTTATCAAATGCGTATTTACAATAAGATTGATATATTGAGTATAATGACTGGCTAGTAATCAACGATAAAGACGATGATGACAACGATGACATTGTTTGTGATTTTACTTTTTTATAATATTCATTAAATTCTTCTATTTCTCTTCGTTTATTCCATATTTCTGGTTTTATTCCAACCTGAATTAAATATTTGTCATCCTCGATAATAACATCAGGGTAAAAATGGCGTATAAGCCCTAGTAGCATTTTATCTGATACATTATTGTGCAACAGTGTGGTGGCAGATTTTTTAATTGACTTATTAAATAACATTAACAGCTCATCAATTTCTAATTCATATTCTTCTTCTTCTTCTTCTTCTTCTTCATTTTCATTTTCTTCTTCTAATGAAAACGGTTGATCTGACATTTTGTAGTTATAATAGCAATTAATATTGTTTTCCCAATATGAAATAAAACTACAAACAAATGGCAAATGTTTGCTTGTTCTATGTTTTATGACAACGTTTTCAATTATTGCGTTGATGTTGCCATTGCCATCGAAATGCGCATTATAGCCAGAAGAGCCAGAAGATGCGTTACTGTCACATTCGATGACGATTCCGAGTTCAGAAGAGTTTGTTAGTAATATTTGTTTGAGGGAATGGTTAAAAAATACGTTTGGAATTTTTTCATCTTCAATAAAAAGCTTCCACAAGTACATCATATTTTTCCACGAAATATTATATCCTGGACACTCTTCTGTTGTTGCATTAATAAATCGGGAAACAATATTAATACTGGAATTATTTTTTAAATACAATGCGTAATTAATTATGGAATAGTCATTGCAATATTTTTCCAAATATGAATCACCGCAAAGATATCGCGTTGAATAATGTGAGGCGACACAAAATAAATCAATAATATGCTTTGAACCAAAAAAGTGTGACAATGAAGATGATGGAGATATTTCACACATATTTATTAACCTGCACTCATCATTTGCATGTTCATAATATTTAAATTTGAAATGACTCAACAAATTAATTCCAAAAAATTTATAACATTCTTGGTTTAAATCTTTAAAAAATGACACCAAGGTTTTTGAATTAATGAAATAATATAATGAGTTTTTTTTATGCAGAATGTCTCCAATAACTGTGAGAAAATATTTCGCAGAATCTTTAGTTGTAAACAATGATGGAACTAGAAGTTGTATAATATCTTGAATTGTTTCTGACTCTGGAATTGATTTTAATACATTGTTTTCTTTTATTCGTTTCATGAGTTGTATTTTTATTTTATATTTCCACGGCATTAACTCTCTGTATTTTGATGTTATGGTTGTCAAAACCAAATGCTGAATATTGTCCTCCTTTATAATTTCATATGATTTTTCATCTGTATATGTAAAAAATAATTCGGTGGAAGAATGATAAAAGAAATGTGTTTTTGCAAGAAATTCTTCTATAAATTGATCCGACTTTTCTTCAAGAGTATTTTTTCTATCTTCTCTCTGTTTTTGCTGTTGTGTTGCATTTTCGCAAACCCCAGGTAGAATATCTTTAATATAATGATTTATTTTATGTTTCATGTTTGGAGAATTTTTATACTGTTCAAACATTTTTTTAACAATGGCAACTGATTCATTTTCTAAATCATTATTGTTATCATCTTTTTTTTCACCGTTATTCATCTGGCGATTTCAATGTTTAAATATATAAGTGTATATTTTTATATTTATATATTTATTTGAATCAATTATATTTTAAACATATTTTTTCATACTTTTACTTTTCTTACTACTTTTACAACTAATACTTTTACAACGCGTCTTTGATTTTTTATACTTTTTACTATGTTTTCGTTTTTTATAATGCCTTTGACGTTTTTTTCCACCTTCTTCATATCGATTTGGATTGTCATAAGGCGAACGTTTTTGAGTAGTTGTTTGAGTTTGAAGAGGGCTTCCAAAATATTTATCAGATCTTTTAAATGATGGAGAAAGAGAATTTTCGGTATATTCTGTTTCCATTGTTTCCGTTTTTAAAATATCACTTAATCTTTCTTCAGGCATTTTAAGGTGATTTGCGAGTTCTTCAATTGTGGGTTCTCTTTTAAAATTCGTTGTTAGTTGTCGTTTAGCATAATATATGTTTTCAGGAAGTAGCCGCAAAGTGCCCGAAGAATTTATTTTGTCTGACATTATTATAGTTATACTATACTTTATTAATATAAAAAAATTAAGGAATTCCTATAAATCAATTATAAATCAATTATAAATCAATTATAAATCAATTATAAATCAATTATAAATCAATTATAAATCAATAAGTTATCTAAAATCTTTATTAATTAACCCCAAAAACATTTTGAAACGATGGTCTAAATTGTGAACATGTGTTTCTATATTTGCCAAATCTGAAGAAACATCAAAACTTCTCAAGTAGTAAAAATATTTTTGACTATGGGCTTTTATTTTTTTTAGCATATCATCCAATTCGTTGTGTAATTTGTCGCACATTTCATGAATGCCTGTGAGCGCTTTATCAATACTGGGCCGTTCATGAGCAGCGTCTGAAATTTCTGAAATATAACTTTCAATGACTTCCAATTTGTACGTAATGTCAAGCTTTTCAATCTTTGACTTAATGTATACTTCTCCGCACATGTAATCAGATAACACTTCATATAACTTTGAGTTTGTGGCGCCAATAGAACGCAAAACTGCATCCCTTTGCAGTAATGTAATCACAATTGACATGGGTATACAATATATATATATATATATATATATAATAAATAATAAATAATTATATAAACGCATTTTAAAAATCTAAAATAATCAACTGTATTTTAAAAGTTCACTTAAAGCCAGTTCACAAGCAATTTGTTCTGCTTTTTTCTTAATTTTATGAGTGCCTTGAGCAAAAAACACGACAATTTTAGATTCGTTTTCAACAACGGAGTGAATTTTTGAAAAGGATTTCAAGTTGGAGAACAAGTACGCATTTTGATAGTCCGCTTCATAAAATTGCTGCCCGAGACACAAGTACACGCCCATTGTATATCCTGTATCCGCCATATGTGAAATTTCAAAATAGTCGGGGGTTGTTTTGAATTCTTTTTGAATTTTGACCTGCAGAATATTTTTATAATTGTCATCATTTTTAATAAGGTTTACCCAGTCAATGTGGGTATCGAACACATTTTCAATAAAAAGTTGCGCCATTTGAAATCCGGGACCAGTAATGAATATATTACTAAACCACTGATCTTCATCATTAATACTGATTTTATTAAAATCCAGAAAAAGAGCACCGATAAACGCTTCAAATAAACATCCCAGCTTTTTCAAATTGGTTCTTGTGTGTTTTTCTTCGGCATGTTTTGAAATAATTAGCCATTTGTGGAGACCCATTTCATACGCAATTCGACCAATAGATTCATTTTTCACAATGGCTATTTTCTTTTCAGTCATGAATCCTTCATTTTCTTTGGGAAAACGCCTATATAAAATATATTTTGTTATACATTCAAGGACACCATCACCTAAAAATTCCAAACGTTCATTTGATTTAGTTTTTAATGACAGACAGTTATCCGGTCTTTCAGCAATTGTAATATTTTCTTTTATATTTTCAGAGAGTGGGCGCTTGGTGTATGATTTATGAATGAATGCACGCTTATAAAGTTCGGCATTAAAAATTTTAGGAGTTGGAATGCCATATTTCTGGAGAATAGATTGAACGTCGCTCAATGTAATCTCCATATTTTGATCGTTATATGGATTAAACATCATTCCACCATTTTCTGTGTACACTATATCTTCTTCATGTTTTAAAATTACAGCTGACGAATTGAAGCCGATTGTTGTGCTCATGTTTATTATTGTATTGTATGTATATGTATGATATATCTAAGAAGTTCTAAGTTACTTTAATAATATATTTAGCAAAATAAGAATAATAAAAACAATAATAATAAAAACAATAATAATAAAAACAATAATAATAAAAACAATAATAATAAAAACAATAATAATAAAAAACAATAATAATAATAAAAACAATAATAATAAAAAACAATAATAATAATAATAATAATAATAAAAAACAATAATAATAATAAAAACAATAAGAATAATAAAAATAAAATATTTAGACAGTATATAAAGAATAAAATAGATAATAATGGTTTTAATGAATGCAGGAAGATCCGCAAGGTATCAACAAAGCATAATGAACAATAATGCTAAAAGTTATGGTTTAAAGATGGGAGGCCTTACACCGCTTACAGGAAGGGGTCAGTTTGCAAATCTTGCGATTCAGCAGAATGGTGCATACTGCGGATGCATTCCATACGGATTCACATCAGGTTTGTTGTATATGAAACAGCGGGGCATATTCCAGAAGAACCAGTCGAGTTCTGGCGGTATTGGTAGAATGTACAGTCAGCCGGGAATTGGCAGCGCTTTAGGATAAATATAGTTAAATATAGTTATTATTATTATGCCTGCTATTTTTCAAAAAATGTGTTATATTTTTTATACATTCAATTGTTATAAAAAATATTGTTATAAAAAATATTGTTATAAAAAATATGTAAAAGTTAATGATTAAATATAAATAATGATATAATGTATATAATAATTAATAATAACAAATAAATAAAAAAAAATTTTAGAATATTTATTTTAATTTAAAGATGAAAAATAACGAACTTCAAAATATTGATAATTACAATAAGTATATAGCGAATAATGAAATGGAAATTTATACAAAATATACAAGTATAATTATTCAGTATTTACTGTTTGGAAATGAGAAAATTAAAAATCAAAATCCAGATTATATAAAATATATTTTAATAAAGGGGATATTTACAATATCATATGTGTTTAAAATGCTTTTAATGTACACTTGTAATTTAGAGTTAACGTATCATCACTGTCAAAAGTCATATTCTTATTATATTGAATTTATTGGACAAATTGGAGAGGATGCTGTTACATATTTACAATTGAATTCAAAAGATGCCGCATTATTTGTATATAAAAAAACAATATTTGATATTTTGGATGATATAAAAAAAAAATATAATGAAAATAACAATGATGAAAGGAAAAATAACAATATATCTGCAATGATAGACATATATAACAAGTTAATTGAAACTGAAATTATGCAATTAAATTCAGAACAACTAAAAACTACAGAATTTATAAATAAAATGTATACAAATATTGGACATGTAAATAGTAAATTATACAAATTGTATTATAACTCGAATGCGAGTGTTAATAATAATAGTAATAATAGTAATAATCATATGAATGAAAATAACAATACAACAACAACAACACCGAATATTAATCAAGATGTTTTTTTAAAAAAATTGTCATATATAAAAAGGTTTTGTGATATTATTATTTTAAAAAAAATATCAAATGAAGAACACGGGGTTAATGTTGACTATTATAAAGATTACATTAAAATAATTGAATATTTTATAAAAAAAATAAGAAAAATGAATGAGTTTTTATTGCTTGAAAAAATAGATACAATGTTGATAGTTAAAAGTTTTTCAGTTGAATTTGAAGAAAAAATAAAATTATATAGCCCTTTAAGGTTTGTAAATTGGATATTTTGTAGCGATTAGTGATTTTTAGATTGGACAACATGAACACCCGTGGAGCATGGTCGCATTGGTTTGATTTAATGAATCATTTATTATTTATGAATTATATGCGAAATACTTTAATTTCTATAAGGATCTTAATGAAGATGAATACAGATCCGACCTAATTTGCTTGCTTCACTTACGGCTTTTCAAACACAAAACATCCCTATGTAAAAATTGTGCTCAACATCAAGGACTCATGGTAACCATTTTTTATAAATATCCATTTGTTATACATATTTATTTATAATGATTAGTATTATGTATTATAAATAATAGTAATATATTTTTTTTATAAAATTCATAAAACAAATTAAAATTAAAATTAATAAATTATTTTTTTTAATTTTTTTATTATATTTATATATTTTATAACTTTTAACTTTAGAACTTTTAACTTTAGAACTTTTAACTTTAGAACTTATAAAATATGAGCACAACCGCACCCCCTAACACCGCCCCCATACGTCTCGACAATAATACCGAAGTTGACCAAGTCGTCAAAGGAAATGTCAATATTAAAAAACTAAGCAAACATAAATATAGAATTACCTTTAGTAAAATCGATGATTTTCTTGTGTATCAAACTTGGGATAAAGATAATCGTGTTAAGACAGGAGGTAATCTAAACAACAGTAGTCGTTCGGTTACGTATGTCTCTGCAAAACACTGGGTTGAAATTTTTGATTATAAGAACAACTATTTAAAAGAAATAAATAAACCTTTATTCACTCCAACTACTATAATCAAAATTAAAAATCAGAATCAGAATTATCCAATTGTAATTCATAAAGCGTACATGAATACATCCGGCCACGTCGTATTCACCGCATCAACAAAAGAAATTAAACTTGAAAATAATACTTCTTCTTCAAAAAAATTAATTAAAATTAAAATACCATGTGGAAAATTTAATAATGTGCGCTTTGATATCGATGCAGACAATAATGGTAATGGTATAGTATATCACCATTCTAATTGTGGTCGTGGAAATGCTAGATTTTATGGCAGCGGTGGAGCTTGGCCTGGCTCAGCTTGTGGAGCATGGATTGTACCAATGGATGTCGTTTGGACTCAGTATCCTCCTTTTGAGGATCTGGAAGGTACATCACTACCTGTTGATTATAATTGGAGGTATGATCAAATTGAGTTGCGAGCACCATTCGGCGAGTGAATCCGATCGAAAACCGATTAATCGATTTTCGATTGTTTTAGGCCTCGATCTCGATTTCGATTTTTTGAGGCCGAAATCGAGCTTCGATCGCGATTGTCTGAAAACCAACTCGATCGGATTCACTGCATTCGGCTTGTAGGAATGGATACCATTTGGACCACTTTTCCTCTTTTTGGTCCCGATGATGTGAGACAAAGAGGAGGGCCCGCCTTATGATTATAATTGGAGGGCTGATGAAATTTGGAACTCAAACCCTAATTTTTGAATTCATCCCAAAAAAACGGTCTCGAAAAATTGACCCACACTCGACGAAGACACCCCAAACGATGAGATCCAAGAGATCACCACGGAACGGACTCTCTGATTTGGAATTGCTGCTGATTTAGATGCTTGTGTTAAATTTATTTTTTGCGTCCCCATGAAAGAAAGATATCTCGTAATAATTGTGCTCAACTATTAGTGAGCTCAACTATTAGTGATTAGTAATGATTAATATTAAAAGAGAATGCATTAGATAATATCTATAAATTTACATATTTACATTTTTTCATAAACTATTTATAATAACACGTCTTCTTAATTTGGGCACATGTTTTTTTATAACATCATCTTTATCGTTAATAACGTGTGAACATATACTTGAAAATTCGATATAAAGTAATTTTTTAATAAAACCATAAATGTCATGTAATACATAATCTTCACATTTTCCAACAATGAGAACACTACCGGTTCGAAAAATCATGAAGGATATTTCAATATACTCGTTCAAGTTTGTTGTGGGTTGTTGTCCACTTTGAATAAGTTTATCACTTTGAATAAGTTTATCACCACTTTGAATAACATCTTCATGCATGTCACGAAAATGAGTATGATAGAAGAATTTACATTGAATTCCTGGATAAGAACAAGAATCGTAATTGCTATTAATTCTATATTTATATTTTAGTAAATTATATAATTTATCTCGATCAATGAAAAATCCGCAGTTAAAATTCGAGTTGATTAAAACTGTATCACACTTGTTTTTTTGATAGTCAATATGTTCGCCAACAATATTTTTTAAAACGCGAATAAGAATATTTACTACATTTTGAAGTGAATCGTCATGTTGTATTCCAGGAATTTCTAATTTTCCGGTATTAAAAACTTTAATATGCATTTCTTTAAACGTTCGTAAATGAGGGGGCGAGTTTTCATCTTCGACGCGAACAATAAGAACGAAACAATTAAAGAATGCGCGTTTTTTCTTACACCTGCAGTTAAGGATATCCTTTTTAGAAAGACCAATATTTATTTTTCGATGGTCTTTGAATTTTATTCTGCCTTCCGGATTATCAATATGTTCAATAATTTGGGTTTCAACAAAACCCATTTGTTTTTCAATTTCTTTTTGAGTGAACATTTCAATTTCGTCGAGTTCTTCTTTTGTAGTGCAAGAGAATTTGATTTGTTTTTTAACTATTCCAGGACACGGTGTCGAATATGCCATGATGGGAATATCCCAAAATACTTTTTTAATGTCAATTGGCATATTCAAGAATGATATTTTTGTTTTTGTTGATATATAAATAGGAGAACATGCTGGAACTTCATTATATTTATTATCAAGACAATTATAATTCATTACGTGTTTGTCATATTGTTCATCATCATCATCATCATTATCACTAGTACTGTTGTAATTTTGATCTTGATTTTCGTTGCTACTATTATTATTATTAGTATGCGTATTAGCTATATTGTTATTTGTATTTTTATTTTTATTTTTAATACTATTATCATCACTCTTGTCAATGTGATTTTTTACAGTTTCAGTAGTTTCGGTATCATTTGATTCACGCCCAAATCCACATCCCATTAAAAAATCTGTCCAGTCACTGTCTATGTTGTCTGGCACATTTTCTTTGTTTATTTTGCCTTTTTTAGCTGAAGCAATAATTTTCATAAAGTGCAATATAGACAATAAAGTTATGTATAAGCATGTTTTTAAGTGAATTATTTTATCAATTTTTATAATATTAATAATATTTTTTATGTTGTCTTGATATTATAATAAAAATTTATAATAATATTATAATATTTTATTATATTATAAAAATTCACTTAGAAATATGCTTATTCCCCTGCTTCCTCCATCTCCCCCGATTCCATTAAAAATTTTATGGAAAGAGCTACCATTAAAAGAATTTAAAAGTTCTGATAATGCAACTCTGTTTTACTACAAAAAATCCTCAAAATCTAAACCCATAGGAACGTTATTGTTTCTATGCGGGTGGTCACAAGGACCAAGTAACTGGAGTCCAGCTCTTTTGACAAACACATATGTTAAAGAAAATTATGACGTGTATATTATAGTGATGAGAGGATATAAAAATATTGAAGACAATTTTAATAATAATATAGCAAGATACGCAAAAGATGTTGTTGAATTTATAAAATCTAAAAAACTCAAAAAAGTTACCGCAGTAGCACATGCTATGGGTTGCTCTATAGTTTCAAATATAATAAGTTTATACGGGGAAAAATATTTTGATTCGTATGTATTGATTGACAACTCGTTGCTAGTTATACAAAATCCGGATTGGTATGACACTGAAAAAAAAGATAACGGTTGTTTTTTTAAACCCGATGATTTTTTTAGTTTTTATAACACTTGTGCTAAAAGTGCCATTGAGTCGGCAGGAAAAAGAAGATCTTTTGAAGAACAATGTTTTACACCAGAGTTTATTGCAGCAAATCCAAATCTTTTTATAAAGATAAAATCGGGAACGTTGAATTATAATTTTAAAGTTGCAAATGAAATATTATATGATTATGCTTTCACTAACAATGTTCAAAATTTAAAAAATGGTATAAAAAAACCGGCGCTTCTAATTGGTGGTGAAGCTAGTTTTATTAATTATCAAGTTATAGAAAAACAAAAAGAATTTTTTGAATTACCCACAATTAAAATATTTAAAGGAAATGAAGGTGGTTCAAATTCAATGTATATAGAAAATCCTCTACTTTTTAATACGACTGTAAATAGCTTTCTAAAAAGTAAAGATAATAAAATAAAAAATATACAAAAAAAATATTCAAGAAATGCAACACTAGCTATAAATGACGTTTTTACTACTGCCGAAAAATCAGTTATAAAATTAATAGTATAAATGTTTATTTAGTTTAGGTACCTTGAATTATAATTTAATTAATTATAATTTAGTTATTTTAAACTATTTAAAAAAAATGAACTTAAAAACATGGACGAATAAAAAATATAAAATATATTATTTTTATATTTTTCAAATTTAAAATGAGTTCTAGTTTGAGCGATCGATGGTCTTTTTTTCGAAAAGTTAAAAGTCAAGATGAAAATCAAGAAAGCCAACAATACAATGATGAAGAAATTGTAGTTTCCGCGAGTCATACTCATACTACTGTTTCTGTAGATGGACAAGAACAGCAGCAGGATGAGGAGCAACAAACGGTTGATGCTAATACAGAAAATGCAATTAATGCATATTTGCACGAAACTTGTTTGAGTCAAGCGAGGTTAGCAGAAGAGGCGAGATGGCAAAAAGAATGGCAACAGCAAGAGCAGGAGCAACAGCAACAGCAACAGCAGGAGCAACAGCAACAGCCAGAGTCACGTGATTACACTTCTAACAGTACTGAATCCCGCAATAATCATTATAAAGGGCTTTGCAGCGAAATCATGCCTACAATGCCGGTACTATTTATTGAAGAGTATGTTCCTTCGACCGATTTCAAAAAAGTGGGAAAGAAAAATCTTCGTGCGCTTACAGATTGGCGCGTGTACGTTTATTATGATTCATATAAACGCGCGTATGTTTTGAACGGAACACGTCGTAGGAGCAATGAATCTGGAAAAGAATACATGCATCCCGATATTCATATGAGTTTCAAGTCGAAGAGCGCGTTGGCATTTTATTTGCGCCGATCCATGTGTTCTTGGAGACATAATTTGAGCGTAACAATGTATTCCATGTATCGCAGCGTTATCCATTTGTCGACTCCTGGCGCGACGCCGAGTTTTCACAGCATTCACAAGTGCCGTTCAAAATTTCGCTCAGAGCTGTTTGGTTACGACGATTGTCGCATGTCAATCAAAGAATTAGAATCGTATTTGAAGATGCTGAAAGAAATTGGTGACGACGGGCTATTATTTCGACCGATGAACCAGTGAACCAAATAATAGGTAATATTTTATAAATTTTTCATTTTTAATTATTAATATTTTTAATAATTAAATATTAAAATTATAATAATTATAAAAGATAAAAATTATGTTAAATATTTTTCATATAAGTAATGGTGTATGTTGAAGTATAAGAAGTCGGATTAGTATTATAATCAGTATATGTATTTCCTGCTACTGAAAGCATATACCCATTTGTAAGATTATTAAAAGTATTATTAGCAAATCCGGATAATGTAATATAGTCGCCACTATTTAAAATGCCATTAAATGAAAATAAACTTAGATAAGCTCCTGATGCAATTGGCGGATTGTAGAGTCCTTTATATTGGTTACCAAGATAGTCACTTATTCCTACTCCTTGCGTGAAGGTTTGAACAGCACCAACCGACGAATTAAATATTATTGCTTCTATAAAGCATCCAGTATATGTTGCAACTGTAAATGGATCTTGGGGAGAATCATTTTTAGTAAATAATGTATATAAATTGGAAGTAAAATTAAATTGAATTTGTTCTGATCCTGTCCAAACTAAACAATCAAATTTACCACTATTAGTTGTTTTTGATTGTATTACAAATCCACGTAAACCAGATGAGTTAAAAACAATATTTAAAAAATTAACATTTTGTGAACTCGACGAATAATTTTTACCTGTACTTGAAAATATAAATTTATCAACTTCTACAATACAAGTCCCTGAAATATTTGATACTATACCAGAACCTGTGTCTCCTTTTGCACCAGTAGCACCCATAGCACCTGTTGGACCCATTGGACCCGTTGGACCCATAGCACCCGTTGGACCCATAGCACCCGTTGGACCCATAGCACCCGTGGCACCTGACCCAGTCGGCCCAGTAGAACCAACTGGACCCGTTGGACCCGTTGGACCCGTTGGACCCGTAGCGCCGGTTGGACCCCAAATTATCGAAGATTTCACAGCAGACCATGGCCCTTTATTACCATTATGTGTTAATGCCCGAACTCTAAAATAATATTGAGTCGAAGGCATCAATTTATTAACCACATAACTTGGAGTCAAAGATGCCGGAATTTTGTTAGATAGAGGTTCACCCGGCGAACCTTGACATGCTTCCCACGTATTTGAACAACTATTAGAGTCACAACTACTTTGTTGTAACTCATAATACTGTATTGGATCTCCGCTTGTTGAATATGCGGGCAGCCATTTAATTGTTGCAGACGTTGTCGACATAAAATCAAACAGTTATTTATTTATATATTTGATAATAGTTAAATAATTAAATACTTTTAATTAAATTATATAATCTCAAAATATTTAATTATTCTATTTTTTCCCAAATAATTTCAGGAGGAGATGTCCATTCGGAATATGTCTTTGCTTTTGTAGTGGGTCTTTCTAAAGCCAATAGTTGATGAAGTGCCTTAATTCGTCGTTGAATGGGTTTCTCATTTTTATCAATTTTATCTTTTAAAAGTTTTCGATACAGTTGTTTGAGGCGCCATTCGAATTGAAGAGCTGCAGACCAATCTGGAAACCCTTGCACATAACACACGCGTTTCCACGTGCATCCTTTAACGACTTTAATGCTCGTTGCATGTGCGCCACCTGCCAGTTCTTTATTATGTTGTCGCAATCGATGATTTAAATTCACGGTTGCGCCAACATATGTGGCTCCACAATCACTGGATTCGAGAATATAAACATAATATTTTTTATTCACATCTGTCTCGACATTTATAATTATATCCTCTGTATTTGTACTTTTATTTGTATTCATTATATTCGTGTATTAAATTTTCTAATAAATAATAAAAATTAGTAAAATAAGTAAAAATTAGTAAAATAAGTAAAAATTAGTAAAATAAGTAAAAATTAGTAAAATAAGTAAAAAATGAAGATTATTTGTATAATAGATAAATAAGATAAACAAATATTTAAATATATAAATTTATATTTAAATTAAAATATGCAACAATTTATTGCAGTACTTGTTTTTTGCATTGTTCTTTTTTTGTATTTGCACATTTACTTTCAACTAAAAACGTCGAATGATTTAGAAGTATATGAGATTGAGCAACCGTCTAAAGATAAACTGGAAGAAATATGCGACTTACGACAGCCGGTTATTTTTGATTATCAAAATGAATCGTTACTTGAAACGTGCAAAGTTGCCGCAATTGTAGAACATTACAGCGCATTCGATGTAAAGCTACGAAATGTTAAAGAAATGGACGACAACACGGATTTACACATTCCGGTTACATTAAAAGCGGCGATATCACTTTTAACCGGGGACAAAGATTCTAAATATATAAGTGAAAAAAATGGCGACTTTTTAGAAGAAACGGGCATTATTAAAAACTTCAAATATAATGATGCATTTTTAAGGCCGCCGATGGTGTCGAATTGTTTTTATGATTTTTTAACTGCATCTCATAATACCGAAACGGTTCTACAGTACAGTGTAAATTATAGAAATTTTTATTTGGTAACTCATGGAAGTATAAAAATTAAATTAATTCCGCCAAAATCGGCCCGATACTTGTATCCCGTTGAAGATTATGAAAACTTTGAATTTCGATCGCCACTGAATCCGTGGACAATACAGCGTCAATATAAAGCGGATTTCGATAAAATGAAGACGCTGGAAATTGAATTGACGCCTGGTAAAATTATATACATACCTGCGTACTGGTGGTACAGCATTAAATTTATGGAACCGCTGTCGTCAGTTTGCGTTTTTAAATACCGCACTTATATGAACACGGTTGCAATACTTCCAAGGTTGTGCATGAAAACGTTACAGCGCCAAAATACAAAAAGAGAAATTGTAAAAAAAGTTCGATTTAATAAAAATGTAGCAAAAACGAATGAAACGAATGCAACGGATGCAAAACCCATAAAAAACAAAGAAATCAATATAGTGACGACCACTACAGCTGGCAAAGACGGCGGTCCAGTTCCTGCAAATATTGAATCTTCATCTAATTTAACGATACCTTCAGAAAGCGAAATAAAAACAACAGTAACGGGAGAAGACAATGTGGAACAAAATGATTTTTTAAATAAACATAATAAACATAAACAAGTTGTTGGAAATGGAAATGAAGATAAACATCAAGAAAATACTATTACGCTTTCATTAACAGAAAATAATTAAATAATTTTATTTTTAAAGGAAGGCCATGTTGGAAATCAGGTCACTTAGTTTAAAAGCATCGCATCGTTTGGACTGTTCAACAAGAATATGATCGCTCAAAATTTGTCGAATATATTCGTGTTTTACCATGTTAAGATATTTCGATGAAACATATCCCGTTGTCAAGAAAAAATCACTCGGATAATTTTTATAAAAATGTTTTATTTCTTTAAATACAAAAATTGTAATAAATATTATACCAAGAGACCATATATCATGGGATGTATCGTGTGTCAACCAATTGTAATCAAATAAATGAGGGCGTAAAAATACATTATTTGAATGTCTTGTATTCGCATTTGTATTTTCGGTTTCGGGAGCACAATATGGAATCGTTCCTCCGCTGGCATTTTTTGTTTTTTTATGAAATCCGGAGAGTCCAAAGTCAATTAAAAAAACACACACGTTGCAAACATGTTGGGAATCTTCATGTGTATTTTTAACAATTAATATGTTTGACGGTTTTAAATCCCCGTGAACACATTCAACTTCGTGCAACTCGCCCAATATTCCGGATAACTGCATGAAAACATCGTACACTAGCTCATCAAAATTATTTTTATGTTGAATCGACATTATCCATACATCCAATGTTATTCCGGCGCTAATGTACGGTTGAACGCTATAATAAAGGGGGGGGGTCGTAACTTTAATATGACAGTATATTGGAAGAACAAGACCTAACCTAATAATATCTTGATAATGATTGTTATATTTTTTTAAAAAAATAGAAGTAACTTCATCTTCGCTTAAAATTTGATTATCGACATTATCTATTCGAAAAATAAAATTAAAATATTTATGTTTGAAAACGCCGCATTTCATTTTATATTCATCTGGTCCGTAATCATCGTATGTCTTAATCGTTGTAAAATATTTCAAATATTCTTGATTGTTTCTATTATGAATACTTGTTACTGTTTTTTTTAACACCGATTTATTAGAGGTGTCCCAATAAGATAAATTGTGTAACTCGGCTTGTTCTACGTGTTTTATAATGCAATTAATAATTTCATCAATTGTAAATACGGGAGATGGTATATTAGGAGGGGTAGGGGGGGGAGGCGGCGTATATTTTACTATGACGGGTTTATTAATATCGCCTCGATATGACTCAAGTTGAGATGACGACGATGATGACGATAATAGTGGGTCCCCCGCTTCATCATCGAAATTAATATCGGGATATTTTTTATAATTTTTTTTCATTGTTAAATACAAAAATTTATTATTTAATTCGTTAATTATAATTAAATAATAGTTTTTATTATGCTTTTATAAATATTATGCAAGAGTTCCGGTAAATGCTTTATAAACTTGATTCACTAGTACATTCGTTTGTTTACCCAACCTTGCGACCGCGTCAAAGGAGTTAACTTTTGCTACAATGTAAGTCGGAACATTTTCAACTTTTGTACAAGCTAAAAATATGGAAGTCCCATCCACACCTTTCACAATTTTACTTGTACCTTGTTCTGGCATCGCGTCCTCTTTTGCAAATGCAGTTAAAGCGGCTTTTTGATCCGCTGCATACCTTTTAGCAGTATAATTTCCAACACTTCTATTTAGTTTTGCTACACCATTAAGTGATATGATTTCAACCTCGTTAACTTTTTTTATAACAATTTTTGTAGGCAAATCTTCGCCTTGAAGAAAACTATATCTTATTCCATCGTTTACGTCAAGTATCGTATAGGCCGTAAAAAACTTACCATCCTCAAAATTGTCAACAGTAATATACCAGGTATCTAGAAAATCAGGGTTTGAATTATGGTCATCTAAAGTACGAGCATGAGCTTTTTCTAACGCTTCTTTTAAATCTTTTAGGTCGAGAATGCCATCGTTATGTGAATTTAAAATTAAATATTGTAAATTATGAAATGCTACAGTTGCGTTGGTAATTTGTGGTGCCATATTATATTTTTATATTTATATATTTTAATAATATATAAATATAATATAAAAAAATAATTCTAAATCTAAAAATATTCCTAAATCTAAACATATTCCTAAATCTAAACATATTCCTAAATCTAAACATATTCATAAATATAAAAATAATTCTAAATTTAAAAAATTACTGTTTATAAAATTCAAGTAAACGCGCAGACGGGTCAACATTGGAACAAAATGGGTGTCTCCAGTAGTAAGGAATCGCATTGTCACTTTTTTCCGGGAAAAAATTCTCAAATATTTTCCTATAATAAAAACTTTCCTTGTCATATGGCAAATTGTATTCATTAAATATGTTATTTTTTTGTTCATTTATCGTTTTAACATATGCATTATACTCGAGATCAGAAATGTTGGTTTCAACGTGTTCTTTGATCATTTGTACCCACGTTCTCCCTGTGCTTCCAGATACGCCATCGCTAAATGCTTCTTTGCGCCTCCACAATAAATCATCGGGCAAATAGCCCAACCCGTCAAATGCTTTTCTAAGCAAGTATTTTTCAATGCGTTCATCTGTAAACCGTTTATAACGCGGCGGGATTTCCATAACATATTTAAGAAGTGCCTTGTCCGCAAACGGAACACGAGCTTCTAATCCGGCTCCCGAAATTGTTTTATCAGAACGCAACAAATCGAAATAACGCACGTCTCGAATCATGCGTTCATTTTCGCTCTTGAATTTTTCATCAGACGGCGCCTTTGTGAACCCACGATACGATCCGAAAATCTCGTCCGACATGTCTCCACAAAAAATAACAACATCATCCGACACCTTTGAAATGTACTTGCTTACTAGAAAATTAGGAAGCGATGCGCGAACTGATGTTGTATCGTAACTTTCAATTTGATACACCGTTTCTTCAATCGCGTCTAAAAATTCTTTTTCACTCAAGCAGACCTCGTGATGACACGTTCCAAGATAGTTTGCAGCACGCCTCGCCCACATCAAATCCACCGACCCCTTTAGTCCGATGCTGTATGTGTTCAACTTGCGCGGGTCCATGTATTGACACATGATGGCAGTTACGAGGGTGCTGTCTAAACCACCGGATAACAAACATCCCACTGCACCGCGCTCCGACATGAGTCGTTTTTCGACTGCCGATTCCAATAGCGTTTTAATATTTGCGCAAATGTTTTCTTCAGAATCTTCCACCGTTTGATAAACGTAATTGTATGGCGCATACTGTTCCAGCGCTGGATCGGCATGAAACGCTGGACTAAGCGCGCTATAATAGGGGCGAATTGTGAAGGTTCCTAGTTCATAGACGCCATAGCACCCTGATGGGAATTGTTTCGTATAATCACCCATACAATGCTCCATCGATTTTAGCTCGCTTGAAATAGTGATATCAGCAGCAAATCCCTGCTCCGATCCATAAAAAAGAGAACGAATACCGAAAGGGTCTCTGCCGACATACATTGTATTGGTATCGTGATCAACAAGAGTTAGCGCGAATACGCCATCCAGGCGCTTAAGTGTTTCTTCCATGCCAATTTTTCGAAATAAGTGAATAACAATCTCACAATCAGAACCGCCGATGTTATAATCATTTGACAAGTCATACTCATCAATGAGCTGTTTATAATTGTAGATTTCACCATTACAAACAAGTGTGCAGTTTTTCATTTTGAGCGGCTGGTTTCCCGCGCTGCTGAGTCCATTAATCGACAACCGGTGAAAACCGAAACAACGATGCGAAAACTGGTCTGGAACTTTCTCATGCAAAAAAATAGAATTATCTGGCCCCCTATGACTTGACTTGTAAAATGATTGCTGAAGTGACTTTAATTTTTTCATATCGATATGTCTTGTAAGACGATTTTCGTAGTAAAATATGCCGCACATTTTTACAATTGTATTGAAATATATAATATATACGCAAAAATATAAGCTACATTTATATATAACAATTTATCTATGTTGGTTTCATAAATATATATTTGTGTATTTGTTTAAGAACAATTATTTCATAACCAAAAAAACCACTTTAATAAATTTTCCAACCATTCTTCGTCTTCATCTTCGCTTTTATGAACCTGTTTCATTGCCAATCTCATCCAATCGGAATTCAATTGTTTAAAAACTTATATTTATTTATAATATCAATTTTAATTAAATTCGCGTTTATAAAAAAAGTTTTTAATTATTTTTTGTTTTATTTTTTTACTCTGTCAGACGACTCTCTTTTTTATTTTTTTGAAATGATTCCGACCCCCCCTTCATAATGAATGAGAAATGTTTCAGACATTTTTGCCATGCACCCGAATTCACAGTTACAATCAACGGTACTCGGGCGTTTTGGCTTGTTTGTGATTTCGCATTTGAATGTTTCTTTTTCTTTTTCTTTTTCTTTTTCATCGAAAATCCGTCGTTGTTCGTGTTCGTCGTCGTTCCATTCGTTTTCCGATTTTTTCCATTCGTTTTCAACTTGACGACGCTGTAAAAATATTGAATCCGAATATGAGTATGAGTAAGTAATACCGGTTCCCTTGTTGCCGGTTCCCTTGTTGTCGGTTCCCTTGTTGTCGCTCTTTTTAGATTTTCCACGCATCTGCAATTGGATTGCGTGAAAAGATTTAGACAAATCTCGAATTCCTCGAAACATTATTCAAGCAAGAACTGTTTTATATCTACATAATATATTTTTAACTTTATATTTTTCAATTTATTATTATTTAAATTTATAATATAATATTATAATATTATAATAATTATAATTATAATATTATATTATTAAAGATGTTTGGTGTAGTAAATAAGTTATATATATGCAATCAAGAGCGCGCAAAACAATTGAATGATCGAATATCTGATCGAAATATTCCATCCGCGTCGTTACAGCCGCAATACAGTATGCGCCCCGTTTTAAGCAAATATTCCATCATGCCAATTTTAGATCAGCGCGCAATTCCGTCGGTACCTATGAATACATTTCCAGTATTTAATCCCGAACAAACATTCAATCCAGGAAATGCGCAGGCGCCGTGGTCCGGGTTTTCATCCAACGTCAACACGGAATCCATATTGCGAAATCAAGTTTTTGCGCTTCAAAACTGTGAACAAGCGTATTATGTTCCGTCTTCAAAAAGTGACATGTACAATGTTCGAGTTCCGGAAAAGTATGTGGAACAGCCGCATCCCGACTTATTCAATCGCCAGCAATTTTGCACGCATAATCCCAACGAACATAATCTTGCAAATAAGTTTTTCAATAATTCAACTCGAACCGATGTTAAAAATTTATAAATAAATAATATAATAAATAACTTTAGCAGAAAAATTATTTATTTGTTTTTTATTTATTTGGTTTTTTATTTATTATATCATGTATATTTATAATTAAAAAATAAAATGACAAAGGGTTACAAACAATCCAAACAATCCAAACAATCCAAACAAAAAGGTGGTGGTGTTTTTGACGTTTTTTGTCCTCTATGCAATTTGCCTTTTTATTCCCCATTTGACGACACTAAACCACCCAGTGATGATGATGAAGGTGAGGATTTATATGATTTGCGAAATACTGATATGAAGTGGCTTTCAAATGTTTTAGGGATCGATGACAAAACGGATACTGTCATGGAATTAAAAGGCGATGATAGATATGGGCAGTTTCCAATAAAAAGTGGTAAAGATAAAGGCGGACTCTTTGGACTCAGAGATTCCATTGTCTTGAAAGAGGGAATTAAAAAAAAAGAGGAATACGACGGAATTGGAGCCGCGTTTCACAACGATTGTGTAAAATATATTAGCCAAAAATCAGGAAGACCGATAAGCTACCAACTTGGTGTTGACACTGAACAGAAAATAGAAGATTATTTCAAGGCGAATCCAAAAGTGCGAAGAAGTGATGATTATCAACAACAATCATATGATTTCATAGGAGCGCTGGAAGACAACGATCCTAATTATTTTGTTTCTCCGCTGGAACCGGATGGAAAACATGTTCGACAATTATTGGATGACTTTATTCCTTCAAAAAAGGCAGCAACGCCTCCTCCTCCAACCCGTGATATTTTTGGTTATGCTGCTTCGAAAAAGGCAGCATCGCCACCGAAAAGTAGCAGTCCGGGTGCGGATTGCTCGTCCCAAAAAGACAAAGCAATTTGCATTAAAAAGAAATGCGTATGGGGTAAAACAAATAGGTGCAGTAAAAAACGATCTACAAGGAAAAATAAAAGTTCTTCGCCCAAGTTATCTTCCTCCTGCCCGTCTCATAAAAACAAAGAAGAATGTGTAAAAAATAAATGTACTTGGGGAAAAACAAACAGGTGCAGTAAGAAACGCGTTTCAAGGAAATAATAACACCAACTTCATTTCCCTAAAACACAATATTAATATATAACACATTTCATGATATTTTTCATCATATTTTTACGTAAAAAATATGATTATACATTATCGATTACAATATAAATGATAAATGAAAATACAAATGATTTAAAAAAAAATGGTGCTGGTATAAAGCTAAACTCAATTGATGATGTGACGCTAGAATTTATGGTAAACACGGCTCAATATGAAAAATATCTTAGGAAAAATCATATCGATTTTGATTCAGGATTCAAGAGAGATTTAAGATTTTATAGGAAAAGAATAATATCTTTGACCAAAGACCTATTTAAAAGTGAAAACGGTATTCAAAATTGTAATGAAAATCAGAATATAGATGTGACAATGGTGGGTGCATTCAACATGTATATGCGTGCATGCATTTCTTACTTGAAATTCTCAGATCAAAGTGAAACGATACAGAAATGTTACGTGTGTTTAGGCATATCAAATGAAAATACTGATGTGAAAAAATGTATATGTAAAAATAATGGGGAAAATGATGAAAATAATATAAATGAATTAAATCGGGCAAATGCGCTGTGTTTCAAACCAAAAGATGTAAAAAAAATTACACTCGATAATTATGTTATTAGGAAAAATGTTAAAAAAGCAGAACCCGTTGTTTATCCGCAACAGTTTACATTTAATCCGAAAGATCCATCATTTAAATACAAGGGGCTAAAATCGAAAACATCAATGGCGCAAGCACAAGTAGTAGCTCAAACACAACAAACACAAGTAGCTCAAACACAAGTAGCGCAAGCACAACACCCAGAAAAACTGACACTACTGGTAAAAGAAGAAGATAAGAATAATGTTAATCATGCAAATAATAGAGAGAATGGAGATATAAATGAAAAAGATAAAATAAAGGCAAAAATAAAAGGAAAAAATAATAAAAATAATAAAAATAATAAAAATAAAAAAGTTTCTTTTGATATAACAAATTATGTGAATAATATATAATACAAATAAATTAGGTTAATTATAAAAATATAAAAATATAAAAATGTCATATTTAAAAAATAGTAAAGAAAAAGAAACAGGGGGAACAAATATTAAAAAATCAAAAAAAACAAACGTAGACGACAGTATAGATAATACATTTAAAAAATTATCATGCGGTCCTGCACAAGAAAAAAGTTTTACGTGTTATACGACAAATGCACTAATCAAGTTGAGAGACAGTTGGAATGCGCGACATCCAGATGCGACGATACACAGCGATGATGTAAAAGAAATATGGGATTCATTGAAATCGGGATTTGGCAACTTGTGCAATAAAGAGTCGTGCTGGTTGCGCCAACTGGCATCTGATTCAAAAGATGTTAAAAATTTATTCAGTTATTTTGCACCGGAAAGTCCAAAAACGTGGGCAAAAAATCCAAATGAGTGGTTGTCCAGTGTCGACATTACAAAGGTAATGAAACAATACGAAACAGCGTTTCCTTCATTTGAATTTCTCGGTCCATCTCCCATCGATTTTGATAAAACACCCAAAGGAGAGAGCTCGTGTGTATTCGAAGAGTTGTGTAATTTTGAAATAAAAAAGTATTTGAATCCGACTGATCCTAAACATAAAATTGGAATTATTTTTAATACGGATCCGCATTATTTATCTGGATCGCATTGGATCTCTCTATTTATCAATGTGAAACAACAATTTATATTTTTCTTTGACAGCACCGGCGATGCGCCTCCCAAAGAGATTAACAAATTTGTGAAGAAAATTATAAAGCAGGGAAAAGAAATTGGTTTGCATTTCAAATACGTTGTCAATAATAAAGAACATCAAAAACATAATACGGAATGCGGAATGTACTCGCTGTTCATGATTATCAACTTATTGAAAGAAACGCGAGCTCCTGATGATTTTTTAACGACTATTTTCTCAGACAAAGAAATGGAGAGATTTAGAAGTATATTTTTTAATAAAGAAGACGTTTAACAATGTGTTCTTTTATTTAAATTTTTTTTATAAAAATTGATTTACTTATATAATAAAATTGATTTATTTTTATAAAAGTCAATCAATTATAACTCATTCACATATAGACAGAATAAAATGCAAACCATTGTTCCTTCTCTTCCTTCTGTCGTGCCTTTACCCACCCTTATTAATGTAAGTGACCGTGAATATTACAACTCGAAAGATTTACAAGCTTTTAAACCTGAATTTTATTATGGATGTACTTCCAAGCCGAGAAACATTATTACAAAAAGGGAAATACCCGAATCTGAGTATATTTATGCAACATTTGAAAAATTAACAAAAAAATGGAATTTATCTGACGATAAATGCAAAAAAGCCCAACTGCTCATTTCAAAAAAATGGGTTGATGTGAATTATTTCAAGTCATCTTCAATTATTATTAAAAAAAAAATAGTTTTAGCACAACAAAAACAAAGACAACAAGAAGAAAAACAAAGACAACAAGAAGAGTTGCCACAAATTACAACTCCTCCTCCACCACCCAAATGCGACTCAGAAACATCGGCTACTTATAGAGAAGAAATTGTAGAAGAAGCAAATGGAGAACAGCAAGAAATCGAAAATGCTCCGCCACTATTACATTTGGATGATGGTGAAAAATTCCATGACGCAGATGGAAATGTCATTGAAATTGAAACGCGAGGTGAAAGGCATGAAGATAAGATTTACTTTGATGTGAAAGATGTGAGTATTGGATTTGGAATGTTGAGATTAAACGATACGTTGACAAACAAAGAAAGAGGATATACAAGAAATTTTGATTACAAAATAATGTTTATTCGTTCGAAACACATCAATGATGTGTCTTGCACGATTAAAAAATGCTTGTTTCTAACATATGAAGGGATGTTACGTGTTTTATTCGTGTCTCGAAACAAAAATGCAACTCTCTTCAGAAAATGGGCTACCACCAAGCTCTTTACCATTCAGATGGGCACACGGGAGCAAAAGGTGAAACTCGGCGCTGAAATCTTGAATACTTCTCCGCGTACATTAAAGGCGATATTCGACAAATATGCCGCAAACTTTCCATCGATTTATTTAATGTCGCTTGGAAAAGTGCGCGAATTGCGCGAAACATTCAGAATTTGTGAAAATATTCCGGATGATTCAATCGTATATAAATTTGGTTTCACTGACGATTTGGCGCGCAGAGTAATTGAGCTTGAAAGCGAGTATTCAAAATTACCAGGTGTTACTATGACTATGGGAACGTTTCAAATCATCGATACAAAATACACATCTGAAGCAGAAAGTGAAGTGCGCGAAACGTTTACCGCATGGGATGCGCGAATGAAAGCGCCGCAGGGATACAATGAGCTCGTTACATTAGATGACAAGCAGTTTGCAAATATAAAGAAATTATACCGACGAATTGGGGATGAATTTGCGGGTGCAACACGCGGACTCCAAAATGAGATTATCGAGTTGAAGGAGAGGATTAAGGAGCACGAGAATGATAATGCGCGACTTAAAATAACAATTCAACATAATGATGAATTGCACGAGAAAGAAGTTCAGTGGTATAAAAAAGATGGGGAATTAAAAGACATGGTGATTGAAAACAAAGACATGGTGATTGAAAACTTGAAATTAAAATATCAAATTGCAACGACGGCGATGGTAAAAAATAGTTGAATAGTTACTTGTTAGACGGATAAGGTAATCCAAAAAATAAAAATTCAACGCGTTCCATTCCAAATCCAAAATCATCAAATGGTTCAATACCACATTCTGCTACTTCTAGCCATTCTTCTTTATTTTCATAGTTTTTTATATCAGCGCCATATTTTAGTGGTACATGTATACTGAACGTAGGTCCTTCAACATTCGTTTTAACTAGATGTCTCCAAAATCCGTCACCTTCGCCTTTTCGAACAACTTCTTCAACATTTGTTTGAATCAGTATATTTTTTTCTTGAATTCCATATTTTTTAAACTCGGGTACTAATGGTTCTATTCCAGGTACACCTAATTTATTTTTTTCAGTAATAGATACAATTCCAATTGTACTCATATCTGCTTTACAGAATCGTTTTAAATATTCCATAGAGTCAACGAAAGTATTGCCATTACTAATATTATTAGAATAAATAGATAATACGTTAAACAATTTTAAATTGTATTTATCATTTGGATCTTCATTTTCACGCAAAAATTTTGCAATAAAACATCCTTTAGATTTTCCTAAATCTAAAACGTCTTGATATATTGTTGAATATTCAAATACTTTATTATTTGGAATTTCGAGAATAGGGAGTTTAAAATTTTTTTTAAAAAATTGTAATGATTCGCGTCTTATTTTCTGTCTTTTCTTCTCAATATATGCATTTTTTACTTGTTTTGCAAGTTCGGCTAATTGATCTACTGATTTGGTATTATCGCCGATATCATGTTGAACACACCATGTATATTTAGATATTTCTTTCTTTCTAGATGATGTAACCTCTAAAAGATTTTTTTTATCGTATGATCCAAAAAAGAATGCAAAATAACGTACTTTTTTACCATTTAATCTAATTTTTCCTTTAATGAAGTGCATATGACTATATTTCCCACCAAAATAGTAATTTGATTTCTCATTTAATAAAAACAATTCATTTTTTTCACGTTTTATTATTTTGAATTCTGTAGCATATGATGTCGTCGTCGTATCATGTATAGTTTCTAAAAAAAAACTGTCAGTTATAGAAATTTGTGTTTTATATTCACTAATATAAGTGGTCATTAAAAAATTATTTATATTATACAATTATACAATATTATATAATTATACTATATAATTTATTATTCTAAAAAATATTTTTTAAAAATGAAAATTAAAGAATATAGCAGAAAAAAAAATAAATACTACAGTATACCGAATCGATATGTCCCTAAACAATTATCCAATAAAGATAAGAAACTTCAATTGAAAATGTTGAAAAAGTCACGAAAAATGTATAAAAATAAGAAATATTTTACGCGAAAAAAGGTGGCATCTTTTAAAAATAAAAAATCTTCTCACATTCAACGTGCCCAAAAAATCTATGGAATAAAAAATGTAGTTCCAAATAAAGAACTAGTAAAGAAAACCGGATGTTCTTTAAACTCTCTTAACAAAATCGTTAAAAAAGGTGAAGGCGCATATTATTCTTCGGGTTCAAGGCCCAATCAGACAGCGAAATCATGGGGTTTGGCGCGTTTAGCAAGTTCAATTACCGGCGGAAATGCTGCTATTGTAGATTATCATATTTTAAAAGATGGATGCAGTCATGATAAAAAAGCATTCATTTTTGCAAATAAAAGAATAAAGGAATGAAATAATTTCGATTTTTTATATTATTTTTCTTTTTGTAATTGGCCTAATAAAGTAGGAGCTGATGGAATAATAATTTCTTTTATTGCAAATTCTGTAGCATCCGGAGAACCAGGAATAGCAAAAATAAGCTTATTATTGGCAACACCTGCCGTAGTACGCGTATCAACTGACAATATACCTATGTCCTTTATAAGGTGTTTCCATTTTTTATAAGTCAAATAACGAAACAGCTCTCCAAAACCATCAAGTTCTTTTTGGAATATGCTTTTCACAACTTCAATCGTTGTATCAGTTTTTGAAATGCCTGTACCGCCAATGCATATAATAATATTTACATTTTGGTTTAATAACATATTTTTTAATGTTTCTTCAATATCAATATTATTTATAGAAACTACACTTGTTACTTTGAATCCAGCTTCTTCTAGTAAATCAGTTGCAAGTTTAATACCATCAATTTTTCCCGAATCTGATGCACAAATAATTCCCACATTATCACGAATTTTCATATTATTCGGTCGTCGAGTTGATACATTAATTGGTAAATCTTGTAAAGTTGCTTTATTCGAAACTATTTCATTACACTGTAGTTTCATTTTATCTTTTTTCTTTTTTATATATTCGGCTTTAACCTTTTTTGCAAGATCACATTTTTCTTTTAATGTAAATTTTTTACAAAATCGAGATTGAATACAGAATGAATATTTTGAGACATCTTTTTCTTTAGGTGCATTGGCTTCAAACAATGGTGATTTGTTAGATGATGAAAAATAATAAGCAAAAAAATGTATTTTTGTATATTTTAAATTGATTTTCCCCTTAAAATAATCAATTTTTCCATACGTAGATGTTTCTTCTGAAACTACACGTATTATATTTTTTTTATTTTCTAATAGTTTATATTTATTTGTATAAGAAGAAATATCAGGCAAATTTTCATTATATTTATATTTTATAATAAAATGATTTTTTTTTAATATTATTTTTTCCCCACGCTCATTTATGTATAAAGTATACGTCATAACTTATTATAATTTCTATATCGTCCATTATTTAATATATTTTTGTATATTAAATAATCAAAATAAGTATTTGAAAAATACACACAATATTAAAACATTAAATATCTGTTTTTACTTTTGTTTTTTTATTGTTTTTGTTTTTTTATTGTTTTTGTTTTTGTTTTTTTATTGTTTTTGTTTTTTTATTGTTTTTGTTTTTGTTTTTTTATTGTTTTTGTTTTTGATTTACCTACGACCTACGTCCACCGCGTTCACCGCTTACACCACTTCCACCTCTGGACCTTGAGAATGATGAACGAGCGTGAGAATTTGAGTCAGAAGATGATGAAGTGCGCCTCAAAACTGGAACATAAGAATCGTCTCCACTATCTTCGTCGTCACGACCACCGCGCTGTTGGCGCGCTTCATTTCGTGTCTCACACATGAGCTTTCCACCAAACATTCCGGTCACATTAACTGCTTGGCACGAGTGCTGACCGTTGGCGACATTTGAAACACCAAATTCGACATACTCACCCTGAACCAAAAATCTGTACTGCTCATCGGTAACTTTGACATTCGAATGATGAACGAAAATTTCACTTCCAACTTTAAGATCACTTCCACAAACATTTTGAACAACTGTCAAAAAACCGAATCCCGTCTTCATATTGAACCATTTAACACATCCCGCCAATTTCTTGTCACAAGAACCACATGCTGTTGCCATCTTATATAATTGCTTTGCTATAACATTATTAGCGTGACATCTTTAAGTATGTTTGTATATATATTATTTGAAACGATGGATATAAAATAATATTATTCATCACAATTAACAATTATAAAAAGTTAAATTATTTTTTTGAAATTAAATTTAATATTATTATTATTATTATTATTATTATTATTATTATTATTATTATTATTATTATATTATTATTAAAATCTCTCTAATCTCTCTAAGATAAAATACGATAATGTTTATAAATAGAAGGACTGTATATCATGTAGTATTATAAATGATTCAAAGTTAAGGAATCATTTTCATAGAGAGATTAGAGAGATTTGTTTATTTCATATATGAAAATTATAAAATTAAATTAAAATAATTTATTTTTAAATAACTATATATTATTAAGTATTCTATTTAACAATTTTATAATAATTTATTTGATTGTAAATTTTTTTATAAGTATTGAATGGGACCATTTTTAAATTTAAATGGGGCGACCAGTATAAAGGATTTATTTTCTCCTGTATCATCATTATCTTTAGAACCTTTCTCATTATTTTCTTCTTCTGACGCATCGGGTAATGCAACAGATGCTTCTGGAAACGGTATTTTTTCAATGTTTTCTTCTTCTGATGCATCGGGTAATGCAACAGATGCTTCTGGAAATGGGCTTTTTTCAATGTTTTCTTCTTCTGACGCATCGGGTAATGCAACCGACGCATCGGGTAATGCAACCGACGCATCGGGTAATGCAACCGACGCATCGGGTAATGCAACCGACGCATCGGGTAATGCAACCGACGCATCAGGTAATATGAATCCTTCAATTGCACCATATGTTGATTTTTTTAAGAGTTTATTTTACTTGTTTATTCAAGTGTGTATAATCGGATATTTAGGATCATCCTTTTTAACATTAGTTCGTATGTCAAATTCGAAAAAAAATCTAAATATGTTTATGCCGTCTGATACAAACGCATACCCATATTGTGCTCCGTCTGATCCGAGATTGAGAGGTATGGCGGCACAAACGGCTGAAGTTTCAGACGATTTTTTATATTCATATGGGTTTCCTTATAATTTATATTGCGATCCCGGAGACGACGAAGGCAATACATGTTCTAAAACATGCAATGTTATAAAACAAGAATTAAAGGATCCCAATGCATTTATGGAGTATACACCGTTTTCATTTTGGCTTTCCATGTCTTCTAAAAATACATATGCAACATTTAGAGCATTTATTAAAATGGTGTGTACGAGTTTGAATTCAGTTGTAAGACAAGATCAGAATGACAGTTATGGAATAGTAGAAAATATAGTTATGGCAATTGGTGTTATTTTTATCTATATCATTGGAATATATGGCGGTTTCATTGGATTTTTTATGACGTATGCGTTTCAATTTTATAACAGCGGGTTTATCATGTTTGGATTAGCATGGACGTTTGGACTTTTTCTAATATCGTGGATTCCGCCTCTTTTGAATTTTTTTGGATTTATTTTTCAGTCAATTTTACTCTTTTTATGGGTTCCATTCATACAAACCAATGAAGCAACTCAAACTAAAGTAGTTTTTGAAATATTTAAAAAAAAGAAAACTATATGGTTATTATTATTTAGTATTGGAATGATTATGAATGCATTTAAATATTTGAAGGTTAATGAACCATATTACGTATTAATTGCGGTTGGTTTGTTTTTATTTAATATGTATGCATTTGAATCCATCTAAAGATAATAGTAATATATTTAATTAATAATCAAATATGAATATGAATATTACCAAAAAAAATGATTTAAGTCATGTTATTCCATTACCATTTGTTAGCATTTGCACCCCAACATTTAATCGAAGACCATTTATTTTGAATTTAATAAAATGTGTTGACAGTCAAACATATCCAAAAGATCGAATGGAATGGATTATAGTGGATGATGGAACGGATACTATTGGAGATCTAGTATCTAGTCATCCGCTTGTTTCCTATTTTAATTTTGATAAAAAAATGACACTTGGAAAAAAACGAAACATTATGCATAAAAAAACGCGCGGGTCAATCATTGTTTATATGGATGATGATGATTATTATCCACCAGAACGTGTATCGCATGCAGTTGACATGTTGATTAAAAATCCAGAAGCATTGTGTGCCGGGAGCAGTGAAATGTATATTTATTTCAAAGATACGAATCAAATGGTTCAATTTGGACCATATGGACCTAACCATGCGACTGCAGGCACTTTTGCATTTCGGAAAGAAATGTTGCTTCAGCATCAATATAATGATGATGCATGTTTAGCAGAAGAACGAGAATTTTTAAAAGGATATACGGTTCCATTTGTTCAACTAGATTCTATGAAAACAATTTTAGTATTTTCTCATCGTCACAACACGTTTGATAAGCGAATGTTATTACAGGAGCCGTTTAGCAATGTTATGCGTCTCTCTGATAAGACGGTACGCGATTTTATTAAAGATGATTGTATTGCAGATTTTTTTACTAATCTTGAACCGGTGTTACTTGAATATCCAGAAGGAGATCCGATTATGAAGCCGGATGTCATGAAAGAAACACGAGAAATGATAAAAAAAAAAGAAGAAATGAAAAGAGCTGCCATTGAAAAACAAGATGCAAAGAAGCGATTTTATGATGAAATTATGAAAACGAGTCCCGAAATATTTCAGAAAATTGACTCTCAGCAAAAAATGATATTTGATTTACAAGATGAAGTTTATAAATTGAATGAACAAAATCGTAAATTAAAAGATCTTTATAACAAGGCGATTCGAGAGAATATAGAAATAAAAAATAAATAAAAAATAAATAAAAAATAAATAAAAAATAAATAAAAAATAAATAAAAAATAAATAAAAAATAAATAAAAAATAAATAAATAATATTTAAAATTTCATACAGTAACAAGATTATAAAAAGTTATCATGCGTTTATAAAAAGTGGTGTATTGTGTTTTGTTTCAATCATTCCTCATCTAATAATTCGAATACTTTGTATGTATTGCTTAGGTTAATTAAAATTATAAAGACAAAATCAAAATATACAGATTGAATTTCTTTTTGCAATGTTAAATATATGAAAAGTATGAAAAATAACATTACTAATGAATAATTAGTGAATCGTTTTTTTGGGATAGAGTCGGCGGCCACTGTAATGGTTCCGACTCCTTCTTCTCCATCTTCTCCTTCTTCTCCATCTTCTCCTTCTTCTCCATCTTCTCCTTCTTCTCCATCTTCTCCTTCTTCTCC
>Ga0114966_10000697_pt1 | contig 32212 bp, 25 predicted proteins | sample M_130207_XF_Meta_FD_87029 | JGI IMG/M metagenome (GOLD analysis project Ga0114966, IMG submission 87029) | Freshwater microbial communities from Lake Montjoie, Canada to study carbon cycling - M_130207_XF_MetaG | ecosystem: Environmental > Aquatic > Freshwater > Lake | place: Lake Montjoie... | reverse complement strand
GTCGCGCTGTCACGCCGATGCCCAACGACCAACGACCAACGACCAACGACCAACGACCAATGACCATTTGCCCGGCCTCTGCCCCTGCGTTACGATCGCGGTTTAACCACGCGGCGAAGTAGGACACAGGTGAGCATGCCCGACTCTCCAGGCACCGGGACGGGTGGACCGGCCGCAATCGTCGTTCGCGGCGCACGGACACACAACCTCAAGAACATCGACGTCTCCATCCCGGTCGGCAAGCTCGTCATCGTCACGGGCGTGAGCGGCTCGGGCAAGTCGTCGCTCGCCTTCGACACGATCTACGCCGAGGGGCAGCGCCGCTACGTCGAGTCGCTGTCGGCCTATGCCCGGCAGTTCCTCGAACGCATGGAGAAGCCAGCCGTCGACCGCATCGACGGCATCGCTCCCGCCATCGCCATCCGCCAGAAGAACAGCATCCGTAATCCGCGCTCGACGGTCGGCACGACGACCGAGATCCAGGACTACATGCGCCTGCTCTTCGCGCGCGTTGGGCGGACCTACTGCCGCAACTGCGGCCGTGAAGTGGTGCGCGAGACGGCCGAGGTGGTCACCGCCCAGCTGTCCGAACTGGGGGCCGGCGCGCGGCTGGTGGTCGGCTTCGATCTGCCGGTGCTTGAATCGGGGGCGCTCGCCGCGGGTGCCGCAGACGAAGTGGACGAACTGCGCGAGGGGGGCGACGGCCACGAGTCGGACGATGCGGCGCTGGTGGGGAAGAAGACAAGCGGCTCGGCCGTGGCGTCCACCATCGAGTCGCTGCGCCGCAAGGGCTTCGGCCGCCTGCTGGTCGATGGTCGCCCCGTGTCGTTCGACGACATCGAGCCGACGTCGATGGCGAAGACGTCGGTGCTGCAGGTGGTCGTAGACCGCGTGGTGCTCGGGAGCGACGACGAGCGGCAGCGTGTCACCGACTCGATCGAGACGGCCTACCGCGAAGGCGGCGGAACGGCGTGGGTGCTGCAACTCGGGCGCGACGGCGAGGCCGATCGCACGCACCTGTTCTCCGAGCGGTTCGAGTGCCGCGTCTGCGGCATCACCTATGAGACCCCGGAGCCCCGGCTGTTCTCGTTCAACAACCCGTTCGGCGCCTGTCCCACCTGCCACGGCTTCGGCAACATCGTCGAGCTCGACATGGCGCTGGTGGTGCCCGACGAGTCGAAGTCGCTGACCGAGGGCGCGATCGAGCCGTGGACGAAGCCGTACTACCGGACCCAGCTCGCCGACCTGAAGCGTGCGGCGAAGAAGGTGAAGCTGCGGCTTGATGTGCCGTGGTCGGAGCTGACGGCCGCCGAGCAGCAGTTCGTCATCGAGGGGAACGACGACTTCGACGGCGTGCGCGGCTTCTTCGCCGGGCTCGACAAGAAGAAGTACAAGGTGCACGTCCGCGTGTTCCTCAGCCGCTACCGCGGCTACCAGACCTGCCCGGAGTGCCAGGGTAGCCGCTTGCGCAAGGAAGCGCGCGACGTGAAGGTGTCGGACCGTACCATCGACCGTGTCTCGGCGCTCACCGTGCGCGATGCGCAGCTGTTCTTCGCGTCGCTGGCGCTGACGCCGAAGGAAGAGGCGATTGCCGACAAGATTCTCATGGAGGTCCGGCGGCGCCTGTCGTTCCTGACGAACGTCGGCCTCGACTACCTCTCGCTCGACCGTTTGTCATCGACGCTGTCGGGCGGCGAAGCGCAGCGCATCAACCTCGCCACGTCGCTCGGCTCGGCGCTCGTCGGCACGCTCTACGTGCTGGACGAACCGTCGATCGGCCTGCACTCCCGCGACAACCTGCGGCTCATCGACATCCTGCGGCAGTTGCGCGACCAGGGCAACACCGTGCTGGTGGTCGAGCATGACGCCGACATGATCAAGGTGGCCGACCACATCATCGACATGGGCGTCGGCGCCGGCGAGCAGGGCGGGCGCGTGGTGTTTTCGGGCACGCTCGAGGCGCTGATGCACGAGCCGCGGTCGCTCACCGCGAAGTACCTGCGCGGTGAACTCGCCATTCCGATCCCGACGACCCGGCGGCGCGGCAACGGCCAGTGGATCACGCTGACCGGCGCCACCGAGCACAACCTGAAGGATGTCGACATTGCCATCCCGCTGAACACGCTGACCTGCGTCACGGGTGTGAGCGGCTCGGGCAAATCGACGCTGGTGCACGACGTGCTCTATGCCGCCATCAAGCGGCAGAAGGGCGACTGGGACAAGAAGGTCGGTGCCTACCGGACGCTCGAGGGGACCGAAATCATCACCGACGTCGTGCTCGTCGACCAGCAGCCGATCGGCCGCACGCCGCGCTCGAACCCGGTCACCTACCTCAAGGCGTTCGACCCGATTCGCGAGCTGTTTGCCGCGACCAAGGATGCGCGCGCCCGCGGCCTATCGGCGAGTCACTTCTCCTTCAACGTCCCCGGTGGCCGCTGCGAAGCGTGCCAGGGTGAAGGAGAAGTGCGCGTCGAGATGCAGTTCCTGGCCGACGTGTTCGTGCCGTGCGACCAGTGCGACGGTAAGCGCTTCAAACCGCAGGTGCTCGAGGTGCAGTACCGCGGCCGCAATATCAACCAGGTGCTTGCTCTCACCGTGCGCGAGGCGCTCAGCTTCTTCAGCAGTTCACCGAAGGTGCTGCGCCGCCTGCAGGTGCTCGACGAGATCGGCCTCGGCTACCTGCGGCTGGGGCAGCCAGCGACGACGCTGTCGGGAGGAGAGGCGCAGCGCATCAAGATTGCGGCGCACCTCACCTCGCAGGGCGGCGAGCGTCAGCTCTACATCCTCGACGAGCCGACGACCGGCCTGCACTTCGACGACATCGCGAAGCTGCTGGCGGCGTTCAAGAAGCTGCTCGAGGCCGGCAGCACGCTGGTCGTGATCGAGCACAATCTCGACGTCATCAAGACGGCTGATTACATCATCGACCTCGGCCCTGACGGCGGTGAGGAGGGCGGCTACATCGTGGCGACCGGCACGCCCGAGCAACTGGCCCAGAACGACGCGTCGTTCACTGGACGTTACGTGAAGCTGGCGCTCGCCGAAGGACGCAGCCATGCGTTCTCGCAGCGCCCGAGCGGAGGAGCAGTCTGATGCCGGTGTGTGGACGACGAATCGCCAGCGTGTGTGTGTGTGCGGCCTGGCTCCTGTTGGCCGACCGGCCGGCGTGGGCCCAGGCGCCGGCGCCGACAGTGGCCTTCGAGCAGATGGTGGCGGAACTCGGCCACGAGGACCCGAACGTGCGCCTGCGCGCCGTGCGTGCGCTGAAGCAGGCGGCCTATCCCGAGGCGGCGGTGCCGCTGACCCGGTCGCTGAACGATCCCGAAGACGCCATCCAGACTGACGCCATCGCGGCGGAGATTAACCTGCACCTGGCCGTGCCGTTGGTGCCGCGCAAACGCGTCGGCCTGCTGATCGAGGTGCGCACCGACATCTCGGCAGCGGGGCTGTTCAAGCAGGGCTCGGGCGTCCTGCATCCGCGCCCGGTGGAACTGCCGGTGCTGACGGCGCTGCGCGCCGTGTTGCGCGACGACAACCCGCGCGTGGCGGTCGAGGCGCTGTACGCCTTCGGGTTGCTGGCGGACAACGTCTATGGTGCCGATCGTCGTCGGCTGCTGACGGAGTCGGCTGCGGAGCTCGGCGCGGCGGTCGGCGTGCCGCAGCGCGAGCTGCGCTCGGCGGCCGTGCAGGTGATTGCGCGGTTGTACGGGTGGCGTGTGGGCGACCTCGCGGCCGACATCACGGTGGGCGACGCGCTGGTGACGGCGCTCAACGATCGCGAGTATGCGATTCGCATGACGGCGATGGACGCGATCGGCGCGTTGCGCTATGACCGCGGTGTGCAGGCGCTCACCGACCTGTACACGCACTACGGCCGCGGCGCGGTGGCGGTGGCAGCGCTCAGCGCGCTGGCGCGCATTGCGCATCCGGCGAGTCTGCCGCTGTTGACCGCCGCGCTGTCCGGGCGCGACTCCTCGTTGAAGCTGCCCGCGGTGGAAGGGCTGGCGCGCAGCGGCGCCACCGACCAGCGCAGTGCGATCGACGCGCTGCTGCTCAACGAGCACAATTCCGAGCTGCTCCTCGCCGGCCACTTCGCCGCGGTGCTGCTGTCGAATGGCCCGGTCGATGAGCTGGTCGGCGGACTCGAGCGCGCGCGCCTGCGCCCGCAGGCACTGCAGTACCTGGCGGATGTGGCGCCGGGGCGTGGCAACGTCCTCGCGCCGCATGTGCAGGATCCTGACGTCGCGATTCGTCTCGACCTCGTTGAGGTGCTCGGACGCTCCGGCGACCCGCAGGCGCTGAGTGTGGTGCAGCGCATGCAGCAGGACACCGACCCGGCAGTGGCGCGAGCCGCCGTCCGTGCTGCGGCGCGCATCCAGGGTGTGGACGCGCTGGCGCGGTGACGCTGCCGCGCCGTTCGACGAAGCCTCGCGCTGCCGCGGGCCTTGCGCCACGCAAACTGCTTGACCCGGCGGGGTAGAAGGGAGTACTTCTAAAGCACCGTGAAACTGATGCAGGCCTGCGTGTGTTGCTGTTGTTGCGTGGCGGATACCGCCCCTCGCGCCAACCGTACAGGTCTGTTGTCATCGTGCACGCACCGATAGACTCGAATTCCTGAACGAATCGGCCCGGGTGGCTTACCGCTCCCCGGGCTTTTTGTTTTTTATGCGCGAACTGCTTCCCATCTTCCTGCACCTGCGCGGCCGACGAGTGGTCCTTGTCGGGGCCGGTCCGGTCGGCGCCAGCAAACTGGCGGCGTTACTGGCCGCCGGGGCAGAGGTGCGCGTGGTGGCGCCCGACATCCATCCCGACATCGAGGTGGCGCCGGTCGTGATCGAGCGCCGGCGGTTCGTGCCGGCCGACCTGGACGATGCGTGGTTCGTGGTGGCGGCGGCCACGCCGGAGGTGAACCGTGCGGTCGCCCTGGCGGCGGAAGAACGGCGGCTGTTCGTGAATGCCGTCGACGATCCGCCGAATGCCACGGCCTATCTCGGCGGTGTGGTGCGCCGCGACGGCGTGACGCTGGCCATCTCGACAAGCGGCGACGCGCCGGCCATTGCCGGCATGTTGCGCGAAGGGCTCGATGCGTTGATTCCGCACGAGTTATCGACGTGGATGGAGACGGCCCGGCAGTCGCGGCTGGCCTGGCGCCGCGACGGGATTCCGATGGAACAGCGGCGTCCGCTACTGCTCAAGGCGCTCAATCGCCTGTATGCCGCTCGCGAAGGTGCAGCGGCGGCGCGTGAACTCGTGGGCGTCGTGGTGCCCGCGCGCCGGACGACAAGAGAGGAACGATGACGCAACGCGGACACGTCTCGCTGGTGGGCGCAGGGCCTGGCGACCCCGAACTCCTGACGCGTAAGGCGGCGATGGCGCTGCGCCGCGCCGACCTCGTGCTCTACGACGCCCTGGTCGATGAACGCGTGCTGGCGTTCGCGCGCAAGGCGCAGCGCTTCTACGTCGGCAAGCGGGCCGGCAGGCACGCGCTGTCGCAGCACGAGATCCAGGCCGTGCTCGTCAGCCAGGCCGGCCGTGGTCGCCGCGTGGTGCGCCTGAAGGGCGGCGACCCGTTCGTTTTCGGCCGCGGCGGTGAGGAAGCGCAGGCACTCGAGCGTGCCGGTATCTCGTACGACGTGGTGCCTGGCGTCAGCAGCGCGATTGCGGCGCCCGCCAGCGCCGGCATCCCGCTGACGCATCGCGATCATGCCTCCGGTTTCTTCGTGGTGAGCGGACACGACACCACGGTGTTCACCAGCGCGATCGGCGCGCTCCGCCCGAGCGGCGTGACGGTGGTAGTCCTCATGGGCTACGGCCGCCGTGCCGAACTCACCACGCTGCTCGTTGATGCCGGCTGGGACCGGAGCACGCCAGCGGCGATTGTGGCCGAGGGGACGCTGCCGACCGAGCAGGTGTGGCGCGGCACGCTTGGCGAGCTGGCCTCGGGCCAGGCCGCCCTTGATACCGACGGTCCGGCCATCCTGGTGATTGGCGCCGTGGCCGCACTGAACCTGAATGGACGCGCCCTGGCCAGTGTGGCGGCGCTCGACGAGACGACGGAACCGCAGCGCTGGAACGCGCGGCAGCAGAGGACCTAGACGATGTCAGGACACGAGACTGTGAATACCCACGGCCGCGCGCGGCTGTCGTTCGCCAATGAAGCCGACATCGACGAGTTCGTCGTCATGCTCGAGAGATACGAGCGTGCCGAGATCACGCCCGACCAGTGGCGTGCCTTCCGCCTGCTGCGCGGCACCTACGGCCAGCGCCAGTCGTACGATGCGTCGATGCTGCGCGTGAAGGTCCCGCAGGGGGTCATCACCAGCGCCCAGCTCGGGGCATTCGCCGAGGTGGCCGACAAGTATTCGCGCCGGTTCGGTCACATCACGACGCGCCAGAACATCCAGCTGCACTTCATCAAGCTGCACGACATGGAACCGGCGATGCGCTTGCTGGCGGACGCCGGCATGACGACGCGCGAGGCGTGCGGTAACTCGGTGCGCAACATCACCGCCTGTCCGTTCGCCGGCACGTCGGCCGACGAACTGTTCGACGTCACCCCCTACGCGGAGGAGGTCACCCGCTTCCTGCTGGGTCATCGCCTGGCGTCGACGCTGCCGCGCAAGTTCAAGATCGCGTTCGAGGGGTGCACGGACGACCACGCGTCGATCGCCATCAACGACCTGGCGTTCAAGGCGGCGTTCGGTCCGAACGGCGAGCGCGGCTTCACCGTGCTGGCCGGCGGCGGCACGGCGCTGATGTGCAAGTCGGCTGGCGCCATCCACGACTACATCCCGGCCACCGAGCTGTTCCGCGTCAGCGAAGCGCTGCTCATCGTGTTCAAGGAACACGGCGACTACGAGCACCGCCAGCGGAACCGCATGAAGTTCATGATCAAGAAGCTCGGCTGGGACCGCTTCGTCGAGGAGTACCAGAAGGCGCTGGCCTGGTGCGGCGGCGAAGGGGCGGTGCGGCTGCTCGAGATCGAGTCGCCAGAGATGGAGCCCACACCAACCTGGTCGCGTCCGGACGCGCAGGTGCCGAGCGCCATCGCGGCGCGCGTCGCCTCGGTGTCGCCCAACGGCCCCGGCATCACGCCGATCGTCGTGCCGGTGCTGAACTCCACCGACGACCAGTTCAATCACTGGCGGAAGACGAACGTCCGGCCGCAGAAGCAGTTCGGCTACGTCACCGCCACTGTGACCGTGCCGCTGGGCGACCTCACCAGCGAGCAGATGCGGGTGCTCGGCGACCTGGCGCAGTCGTACAGCGACGGCACCGTGCGTGTCACCGTCGATCAGAACCTGGTGCTGCGCTGGGTGCCGGTTGGCGAGGTGCGCGAGCTCTACCGCCGCCTGGCAGCGGCGAGCCTCGGGCTCGGCGACGCGGCCACCGTGGCCGACGTGAACAGCTGCCCTGGCGCCGAATGCTGCCGCCTGGCGGTGACGCAGTCGCGCGGTCTGGGCCGCCTGCTCGGCGACACGCTGCGCGATCGGCCCGACCTGGTGGCGAAGGCCGACGGCGCGGTCATCAAGATCAGCGGTTGCCCGAACGGCTGCGGCCAGCATCACATCGCCACGATCGGCTTCCAGGGAAGTGTGCGGCGCATCGGTGGCAAGGCCGTGCCGCAGTACTTCGTGATGGTGGGCGGCGGCACGACGACCGAAGGCGCGAGCTTCGCGCGGACGGCGGCGAAGATTCCGGCGCGCCGCATTCCGGAAGCGGTTGAGCGGCTGATCGGCTACTACGACACGCAGAAGACGGACGGCGAGTCGGCCACGGCGTTCTTCCAGCGCATCGACATCCCGCAGGTGAAGGCGCTGCTCACCGACCTCGAGGTACTGACGGCGGAGAGCGCCACGGCGGACGACTTCATCGACCTTGCCGAGACCGGCGAGTTCACCCCCGAAGTGATGGAAGGGGAGTGCTCGGCATAGTCGCGCGTCGCCGGGTGCACCTGGCGATTTGGTCGCATCCATGAATGTGGATGCGTCGATAGAAAGTTGTTGCCCCACGTTTTCGGCCTCTGGTATAACCGCAGACGTGGGGCTCAATTCGTTCCAGACGTCCGGCAACAGCCCGGGCGACCGGCAGCGCTGTCATGTCGGCATTCTCGGCCTTGGCACCGTCGGTCTGGCGGTGGCCCGCCGGCTGACCGGCCCCGATTCGATCCCCCACCTCACGCTCACACACCTCTGCGACCGGCGCGCCCGCGACAAGCAGGCCCGCCAGGGCGCCGCACTCGCCAGCCTCACCTGGACCGACCGCTTCGACGACCTCCTCGCCTCCGACATCGACATCGTCATCGAAACCATTCCTGGTTCGGAGCCGGCGGTCGACTACGTGCGCGCCGCGCTGCTGGCCGGCAAGTCGGTGGTCACGTCGAACAAGGCGGTGATTGCGCACCAGGGCGAGAAGTTGCTGGCGCTGGCCGCGCGGCAGGGCCGTCAGTTGCGCTTCGAAGGGGCGGTCGGTGGGGCGATGCCGATCGTGCGGGCGCTCGGCGACGGTATGGCCGGCGACCACGTGCTGCGGATCGACGCGATCCTGAACGGCACGAGCAACGTCGTACTGTCGAAGATGGAGAGCACCGGCTGCGGCATGGACGAGGCGATTGCTGAGGCCTGTGCGTCGGGTTTTGCCGAGTCGGACCCGTCGGAGGATCTCGACGGGGTCGATGCGGCCGCGAAGCTCGCCATCCTGTGCGCGCTGGCCTTCAATGTGCGCATCTCGCCGTCGGCGATCGACACGCGCTCGACGTCGCGGATCGGAGCCGCCCAGTTTGCCAAGGCGAAGCTGCGCGGCGGCACCATTCGCCAATTGGCGCACGCGGAGTTCGATCGCGAACGGCGCCGGCTCGAAGCCTGGGTGTCGCCGACCTTCGTGCCGCACGCCACGCTGTTCTCGACCATTCACGGTCCGCGCAACGCCGCGATCATCTCGTGCGTCTACGCGGGCGACATCATGCTGAGCGGCCAGGGCGCGGGCGGCGACGCCTCGGCCGTGGCGATTATTGCGGACGTGCTGACTATCGCACGCGATCGGGCGGCCATCGTGCCGGCCCCGGTCCTGGTCCCGGCCAGAACCATTCAGGGATTTTCGGATTCATCATTCGCGGAGGCTGTGTGAGCGCCCTCATCGGACTGCAGTGCCACCTGTGTAAGTCGACGTTCCCCGCCGAGGCCACATACGTTTGTGGGAAATGCCTCGGTCCGCTGGAGCCGATCTACGACTACGCGTCGATCACTCTGACGCGCGAGCAGATCGCGTCACGCCCGAAGAACCTCTGGCGCTATCGCGAGCTGCTGCCGATTACGGGCGAACCGCAGACCGGCTTCCACTCCGGGTTCACGCCGCTCGTCCGCTGCACGCGCCTCGCCGAGGAACTCGGGCTGAGCGAGCTCTACATCAAGGACGACTCGGTCAATCATCCGACGCTGTCGTACAAGGACCGCGTCGTGTCGGTGGCTGCCACGCGCGCCAAGGAGCTTGGCTTCAAGGTGCTGGCCTGCGCGTCCACCGGCAACCTGGCCAACTCGGTCGCTGCGCACGCGGCGCGGCTCGGCATGGAGTGCTGCGTCTTCATCCCGAACAACCTCGAGGCGGGCAAGCGGCTCGGCTCGGCGGTCTTCGGTCCGAAGATCGTCGCCATCGACGGTAACTACGACGACGTGAACCGGTTGTGCACGCAGGTGGCCGATCGCTACGGCTGGGGCTTCGTGAACATCAACCTGCGGTCGTACTACGCCGAAGGCGCCAAGACGATGGGCTTCGAGATCATCGAGCAGCTCGGCTGGAAGTATCCGGACCATCTCGTCTCGCCGGTGGCCGGCGGCACGCTGCTGCCGCGTATCGCGCGCGGCATGCGCGAACTGCGCACCATCGGACTCGTGGAAGGCGAACTGCCGAAGATTCATGCCGCGCAGGCGGCGGGCTGCGCGCCGGTAGTCACTGCGATCCTCGCCGGCGAGGACTACCCGGAGCCGGTGAAGCCGAACACGATTGCCAAGTCGATCGCCATCGGTAACCCGGCCGACGGCTACCAGGTGGTGCAGACGGTGAGGGCCACGGGCGGCACGGGCGCTGCGGTGACCGACGAGCAGATCGTCGATGCCATCCGGTTGCTGGCGCGCACCGAAGGGATCTTCACCGAGCCGGCAGGTGGCACGACGCTCGCCGCGACGATCGACCTGGTGAAGAAGGGCGTCATCAAGCCAGGCGAGTCGGTGGTGGTCTGCGTCACGGGCAACGGCTACAAGACCGCCGAAGTGCTCGACGGCAGGCTCGAAGAGCCGGTTCAGTTGAGCCGGGCGTTCAAGGACTTCGAGGCGTGGCAGGCGGGCCGCACCGAGCAGTTGGTGAAGTCCTAGGCGCGTTCCAGTTGGGTGTAGCTGCCGACCTTCAGGCCGTCCCAGCCAGGCGAACCTGAAGGGTCGCGGCTACGCCACCCGCTTGCGGGTAGATGCGACCGCCAACGCCGCCAGTGCGGCCAAGGCGACGACTCGCTGCAGCCAGGTGAGCAGCCCGTTCGTCGTCGCCACCGGAGCGGGCAGGCTCGAACCATTCCAGCGCAGCACCGGATTCAAATACAGGATCGTCTGCGGTGTCGTCACGACCGTGCGCACGTAGGCGTCGGTGGGCGCCAGCGTGTACGCCGCAGTCAGCGTGTCGTGCGCGACCTGCCGCACGGCACCGTCGGTGCCGATGAACGTGATGGTGGACGGCACACCGCGCAGGTTCACCGTCATCGTGCCGTCGGCGACGGTCAGCGACTGCAGCGTGGTGATGCCGCTGCCTTCGAGCGACCCGGTGCGGAGGACGGCGTAGAAGCGTCCGGCTGCGAGCGCGGCGACGATGTCCTTCGTGGCGTTGCTCGGTGCATCGATCTGGTTCCACCCGACGCCGACGCGCCGCGCATCGTTCAGGTCGTGGGTGTCATCGTTGGCCACCGCCCACACCGGGTGTCCGGACGACAGCGCGGCATCCCACACGTCTTCCGCGGTGAACGGTCCGTTCGCCACTTCCACGAGGTTGTAGCCGGTCAGCGACCGCATCGCGGTCAGGTCGTAGGCGTTGCGCGAACTCGGATGGTTCAGCGCGACCAGGTCGGCCTTGGCGTGCACGCGGCTGATGACGTACTGCTGGTTGCTGCGTGTCTGCCAGAGCGGGAAGTCGAACCAGTCGACACTGTGGGCGCCGACGGCGAGCTGGTGGCTCTTGCTGAGGTTGACGCCGTGTTCGTAGAGCGGAATGGTGTCGATGCCGTGCTCGGCGGCGATGCTCATGTAGTTCGAGACGCCGGCCACCGAGTATCCGAGGTTGCGGTAGCGCGTCGCCACGTCCGCATCGGGTTGCTCACCGTTGGTCAGTCCGCCCCAGGCCTGCCCGTGCGCGTGCAGGTTGGCGCGCTGCCAACTGCCAGTGAGCGACGCGTAGGGATTCCAGAACTGGGAGCCGGTGAACGGCGCGGCTGGCGGAAAGTGGTAGACCGGTCCCCAGGCGTAGGGAAGAAGGGCGACGACGGCGACGGTCGCCGCCACGCGACGAAGCGCGAGCCACGTGAGCGATGCTGCGGTCGACACCAGGGAGGAATTCTATCAGGGCGGAGTAGAACCGGGCGTGACGCCCGGCTCCCAGCACGTCGCTAGGCGGTGACCGCCGCGTTGAGGCCAGGGCGGATGAGGGCGTAGCTGAGGCTGTCGACCAGTGCCTGCAGGCTGGCTTCGACGATGTTGTCGTCGACGCCAACCGTGCCCCACTCGGCGGTGCCGTCGCTCGACTGGATGATGACGCGGGTGCGCGCCGCGGTGCCGCTGCGCGAGTCGATGATGCGCACCTTGAAGTCGGTGAGCTTGACGTCGCGTAGTTGCGGGTAATACCGGATCAGTGCGGCTCGCAGCGCGGCGTCCAGCGCGTTCACCGGACCGTCGCCTTCCGCGACGCGGTGTTCTGACTGCTCGCCGACCCGCACCTTGACGATGGCTTCGCACGTCGAGATGTCGCCGTCGCGGCGCACGGACACGTTGTAGGCGTCGACCACGAACGGCGGCGTGACCTCGGTCATCGCCTGGCGAATGACCAGCGCCAGCGAGCCGTCGGCCGACTCGAACTCGAAGCCCTGGTGCTCGAGTTCCTTGATGTGCGTCAGCATTGTCCGCAGCTGCGGGGTGCTGTTACTGATCTCGAACCCGAGCTCGCGCGCCTTCATCACGATGTTGCTGCGGCCGGCGAGATCGCTGACCAGGATATGTCGGGTGTTGCCGATGAGCGACGGGTCGATATGCTCGTAGCTGCGGATAACCTTCTGGACCGCGTTCACGTGCGCGCCGCCCTTGTGCGAGAAGGCGCCGCTGCCCACCCACGGCAGCCGCGGGTTCGGGCGGATGTTCGCCGTTTCGTCGAGGAACTGCGACAGCTCCTTCAGCTGCGGGAACGCCGACGCCCGCACGGTGTCCTGGTGCAGCTTGAACTGCAGGATCGGCATGACGCTGGTGATATTGCAGTTGCCGGTGCGTTCGCCGTAGCCGTTGATGGTGCCCTGGACGTGCGTGGCACCGGCTTCGAGTCCGGCCAGGGCGTTGGCGACGCCGAGACCGATGTCGTCGTGGGTGTGGATGCCGAGCTGCGCGGTAAGCGTGGCCCTGGCGGTCCGCATGATCGCGGCGATGTCCGCCGGCAGCGAGCCGCCGTTGGTGTCGCACAGCGTGATGCAGTCGGCGCCGGCCTGTTCGGCGGCCTTCCAGGTGGCGAGGGCGTACTCGGCGTTGTCCTTGTAGCCGTCGAAGGCGTGCTCGGCGTCGTAGATGACGTACTTGCCGTGCGCCTTCAGGTGCCGGACGGTGTCGGCGATCATCGCCAGGTTCTCCTCCGGCGTCGTCTGGAGTACCTCGAGGACGTGCAGCATCCAGGTCTTGCCGAAGATCGTGACGACCGGCGTCTCGGCGTCGAGGAGCAGGCGCACCTGATCGTCGGCGGTGACGGCGATGTCCTTGCGGCGGGTCGACCCGAAGGCGGCGAGGCGTGCGTTCCGGAAGGTGCGGCTCTTCGCCTGCTCGAAGAACTCGATGTCGCGCGGATTCGAGCCTGGCCAGCCACCTTCGATGAAGTGGACGCCGAAGGCGTCCAGCTTCTCGGCGACGCGCAGCTTGTCGGTGACGGAGAAGGTGACGCCTTCTCCCTGGGTGCCGTCGCGCAGGGTCGTATCGTAGATTTCGATCACGGAAGTGCCTCTTGCGTCCAATTGTACGGACGACTGCCGGAAAAGGGCAGCGAGTTTGCGCGGATGTCGCCGCGAACCGTTTCGGTGTCGTACGTAGTGTCCGGCTTCAGCCGGACTGTCTGGGGTCAGCCGGACAGTCTGGGGTCCGCCTCAAGGCGGACCCGACACCGATCTCGAAACGGCGCTAGAGGATCGCGCGGCCCGTAATCGAGGCGTCGAGCAGTTCGACGATGTGGAGAACGCGATAGGGGTGGCCGGCCTCGCGGGCCGCCGACTGGATCTGGAGAATGCAGCCAGGGTTCGAGGTGACGACCAGGTCCGGCGTCGCGTCGGATAGGACTGACGCCTTGCGCCGACCGAGTTCGGAGGCCATCGCCGGCTGCGTCAGGTTGAAGATACCGGCGCTACCGCAGCAGATATCGGCATCGGCCACGGGCACCAGGGTGAGGCCCGGGATCTCTGACAGGATCGTGCGCGGTTGCTGCCGGATGCCCTGCGCGTGACCGAGGTGACAGGCGTCGTGGTAGGCGACGCGGGCGTCGATGCGGTGGCGCGGCGCACGGGCAGGACCGAGCTGCGCGAGCAGCTCGCTGACGTCGCGCACCTTGCGCGAGAACGCGTCGGCACGCGCGGCCCAGGCGGGATCGTCCCGCAGCAGGTGGCCGTATTCCTTCATGGCCGAGCCGCAGCCGGCGGCGTTGATCGCCACGACATCGACCTGCGCGCGCTCGAACGTCTCGATCAGGCTGCGGGCGAAGGCGCGGGCTCGATCGGCTTCGCCGGCATGCAGGCCGAGCGCGCCGCAGCACCCTTGCGTGGGCGGCGCAATGACCTCGCACCCTTCGGCGGCCAGCACACGAGCCGTGGCTTCGTTGACGCTGCCAAAGAACGTGCGTTGCACGCAGCCGGTGACCAGGCCGACTCGCATGCGGCGCTCGCCGGTGGCCGGCGTGCGCTCCGGTGTCCTCGCCGACAGCGACGCGATCGTCACCTCCGGCGCGAGCGTGAGGAGCGGACGGAAGCGTTCGGGAATGAGCCGCAGCAGTGCGGACGAGCGGCGCAGCGGTCCGAGCAGCAGCAGCGGCCACGCCAGCAGCGACATGCGCGACGGGTAGGGCAGCGTGTTGAACAGCAGGCGTCGCAGCCAGCGTTCACCGCCCGTGCGGTGATGATGCGCTTCGACGGCGGCGCGCGTCTGCTCGATGAGCGGCGCGTACTTGACGCCAGAGGGGCAGGCGGTTTCGCACGCCATGCAGCCGAGGCAGGTGTCGAAGTGTTCGACCACCGTCGGCGTCATATCCGTGCGGCCGTCCAGCCCGGCGCGCATCGCGTAGATGCGCCCGCGCGGCGAGTCGGTTTCTTTGCCGGTCAGCAGGTAGCTCGGGCACGCGGGCAGGCAGAAGCCGCAGTGGACGCACTTGTCCATCAGTGCGGTGAGTGACGCTAGCGAGGCGAAGGCGTTGTCAGCCATGCTCAGCCTCGGCTCCAGGGATAGGGGAGGATGCCGTTCGGATCGAACCGCTGCTTCACCGCGAAGCCGATGGCGGCCGCCGTGCCGGTGGAGGCCATCGCGTCGGTGCCGGCCGGCAGCAGCGACGTGCCGCGTACGAACTGGACGTGGCCACCGTGCGTCGCGGCGAGCTGACGCAGCGCAGGCGCAAGACGGCCAAGCGCAGCGTCGGCACCGGTGATGTGGAGCCGGTGGACCCCCAGCGCCGGACGTCCGGTCACGGTCCACTCGAGTGCGTCGGTCCCGATCAGGTGGGTGGCGGCATCGAGAAACGCCGCGCACGATGCGGGCAGCAGCGATACCTGGCAGACCAGGCCGTCTTCGGCCGACTCCAGCCGTTGATGCGCGGCCCACGCGGCCGTTTCGTCTTCGCCTTCGAGGATGCTGGCCTCGCGCGCGGTGCCGCGCAGCGACTCGACCAGTAGCAGCGCGAACTGCACGGCCGAGCGCTCGGTGGTGTCGTAGCGCACCAGGACGCGCGGCAAGGCGTCACCCCGGCCGGGGCCGAGCAGCTCGACCGCCGTCGGGGCGTGCGCGGCGCGCCGCGCCAGAGCCTGCGCGCTGGTGACAGCGCTTCGCAGGTCGGCGAACGTGGCGAGTACCGTGCGCGAGGCGGGCGCCATCGGCGCCAGCTTGAAGGTGACGCTGGCGATGAGGCCGAGGCTGCCGTGCGACCCGCAGAAGAGCCGGCCGAGGTCGTAGCCGGCGACGTTCTTCACGACGCGGCCGCCCGAGTGCGCGACCGTGCCGTTGGGCAGCGCCACCTGCAGACCGATGACGAGGTCGCGCGGGCTGCCGAAGTGATGGCGCCGTGGGCCGCTCTCGTTGGCGGCGACGATGCCGCCGATCGTGGCCGACGCGCTGAAGGGGGGGTCGATCGGAATCCACTGCCGCTCGGCGGCCAGTGCGCGGTTCACGGCGTGCAAGGTCATGCCGGCCGGCACCGTGGCCACGAGGTCGCCCGCGTAGTGTTGCAGTCCGGCGGTGAGCAGCCGCGTCGACAGTCCGCGCGCGCCCTTCCCGTCGGTGCGCCCCGAGAGCTTGGTGCGCTGGCCCTGCACCACCAGCGGTGTGCGGGCCGTGCTGGCCTGCGCCAGCATGGCGGCCGCGTCGGCCGCGGTGGCCGGTTCGAAGAAGGTGATCGACATTACATGCGCTCCGCGAGGCCGAGGCGTTCCACCGGGTGCGCCCGGTACGGGCCGGGTACCTCGCCGCAGAGCCGCGGCGTGGGGAATATCTTGTCCGGGTTACAGATGTTGTCCGGGTCGAAGGCGCAGCGGACGAGCTGCATCGTGTCGAGATCCACCGGCGCGAACATCGCCGACATGTACTGCTTCTTGTCGGCGCCGACGCCGTGTTCGCCGGTGATGGCACCGCCGGCCTCGATGCAGTACTGCAAGATTTCGGACGCGACCGTCTCGGCGTGCGCGGCCTGGCCAGGCACCGAGCCGTCGTAACAGATGAGCGGGTGCAGGTTGCCGTCGCCCGCATGGAAGACGTTGCCGATGCGCAGGCCCGAGCGGATGGACAGGTCGCGGATGCGTCCGAGCACCTCGGGCAGTTTCGTGCGCGGTACGACGCCGTCCTGCACGTAGTAGTTCGGCGAGATGCGCCCCATGGCCGCGAAGGCCGCCTTGCGTCCCTTCCAGATGCGATCGCGCTGGGCCTGCTCGCGAGCGATCTCGACCGAAATGGCGCCGCAGTCGCGGCAGATGCGCTCGACGACGTCGAACAGTTCGTGCACTTCGATCGACGGACCGTCGAGTTCGACGATCAGCACTGCTTCGCACTCGGGGAAGTTCGGGTGGACCGCCGCCTCCGCCGCCTGGATCGTGAGCCGGTCCATCATCTCGACCGCCGCGGGGATGATGCCGGCCGCGATGATCGCCGACACCGCGCCACCGGCCTGATCCACGGAGTCGAAGGCGGCCAGCAGGGTGAGCACCGCGTCGGGCTTCTGCAGCAGCCGCAACGTCGCCTTGGTGACGACGCCCAGGGTGCCTTCCGAGCCGATGAAGACGCCGAGCAGGTCGAGACCTGGTGTGTCGAGCGTGGCGCCGCCGATGGTCACGAGGTCGCCGTTGGGGAGCACCACCTCGATGCCGAGCACGTGGTGCACGGTGAAGCCGTACTTCAGGCAGTGCGCGCCGCCGGAGTTCTCGGCGATGTTGCCGCCGATGGAGCAGACGCTCTGGCTCGACGGGTCTGGCGCGTAGTAGAGCCCGAGCGGCGCCACGCGCTTGGTGATCTCGAGGTTGGTGACGCCCGGTTCGACGGTGACACGCTGGTTCGCGGCGTCCACGTCGACGATCTGATTGAGGCGCGACAGGACGATCAGCACGCCCTCTGGATGCGGGAGCGCCCCGCCTGAGAGGCCGGTGCCGTGTCCGCGTGCGACGAACGGCACCCCGTGTTCGTGGCAGAGCCGAACGGTGGTCTGCACTTCCGCGGCGCTGCGCGGCAGCACCACCGCGCCAGGCGTACTGCGCAGGTGCACCAGCGCGTCCGATTCGTAGACGAGCAGTTCGGAGGGGTCGCGCACGACCGAGCCCGGCGGCAGGGCGTCGGCGAGGATCTGGAGAAATCGAGGGTCCACGGTAGTGGGGATTGTAACCTCGAACCTCCACCCTCCAGCCTCCAAGCCGGGTATAGTCGGGCGCTGAACGCGGCTGCGCGGTGCAGACGCGACCCTGAGGTGTTCGATGAGACGACTTGCAGCGGGCGCGGTGTTGGCCCTGATGATGACCCCCGTGGCGGCGCGCGCGCAGGTGCTGACCGGGCTGGCGCTGTTCGAGCAGCACTGCGGCAGCTGCCACTCGGCGTCGACCGGCAGCAGTCGGGCACCCGACCGGATCGCCCTCAGCCAGCGGACGCCGGAGTCGATTCTCGAGGCCATCACCACCGGGTCGATGCGCGTGAACGCCCAGGCGCTGACCGACGCGCAGAAGCGGGTGATCGCCGAGCAGATCGCGCTGCGGCCGCTCGGGTCGTCGGCGTCAGGCGCGGCGTCGGCCATGAAGAACGCCTGCGCGGCCGATGCGCCGGTGGCGGCGACGAACAGTCGTTGGAGCGGCTGGGGGGCGGACAGCGGCAACTCCCGCTACCAGCCGAACGGCGGGCTGGCCGCAGCCGACGTGCCGACGCTGGCGCTGGCCTGGGCCTTCGCGTTTCCGAATGGCTCATCCGCGTTTGGTCAGCCGGCCGTGGCCGACGGGCGGGTCTATGTCGGGTCGGACAACGGCTTCGTCTACGCGCTGAACGCGCAGACAGGCTGCGTCTACTGGTCGTTCCAGGCACAGGCCGCGGTGCGCACGGCGATCAGCATCGGTGCGCCGGCCATCTACTTCGGCGACCTCAAGGGGAATGTCTACGCCGTCGATGCCGTGTCGGGTGCACAGCTGTGGACGAAGCGGGCAGACCCGCATCCGCTCACCCGCATCACCGGCGCGCCGACGCTGGCCGACGGCCGTCTCTACGTGCCGCTCTCGTCACTCGAAGAGGGCGCGGGGGCGAACCCGAACTACCAGTGCTGCACGTTCCGCGGCGGGGTCGTCGCCTATAACGCCAGCACGGGCGCCGAACTGTGGCGCACCTACACCGTGCCGGTCACACCCAAACGGATCAAGAAGAACGCCTCGGGCACGCAGCTCTGGGGGCCGGCAGGCAGCGCCATCTGGTCGGCGCCGACCGTGGATGCGAAGCGCGGTCTGCTCTACGTGGCCACCGGTAACGGCTACAACGATCCGGCCGCCGAGACCAGCGACGCGGTGGTGGCCTACAACCTCAAGACCGGCCGCCTGCGCTGGTCGAAGCAGGTCACCCCCAACGACGTCTACATCGTCGGCTGCGGCGCCACCGCGAAGGTGCGCGAGAACTGCCCGGACGACGCGGGGCCGGACTTCGACTTCGGTAATTCGCCCATCCTCAAGACGCTCCCGAACGGAAAGAGCATCATCACTCTGGGCCAGAAGTCGGGCGTGGCGTGGGGCATGGACCCGGACCGCGAAGGGCTGGTGGTGTGGCAGAAGCGGCTGGGGCAGGGGAGTGCGCTGGGCGGCATGGAGTGGGGCTCGGCAGCCGACGACCAGCTCGCCTACTTCCCGATTGCCGACACGCAGCACGGTCCGGCGGTGGCCGGCGGGCTGCACGCGGTGAAGCTGGCCACCGGCGAAGAGGTGTGGAGCTGGCGCCCGAAGAACGACTGCCAGCCGGGACAGCGCAACTGTATCGAGGCGCACTCGGCCGCGATCAGCGTCATCCCGGGTGCGCTGTTCGCCGGTACCACGACCGGGATGCTGCGCGCACACGCGACCAGCGACGGCCACGTGCTGTGGGAGTTCAATACCGCGCGCGACTTCGATACGGTGAACGGTGTGCCCGGCAAGGGCGGGTCGCTGAACGGCCCGGGTCCGGTCATTGCCGGCGGCATGCTGTTCTCCACCTCGGGCTACGCCTACCTCGGCACTGGTCTGCCCGGAAACGTCCTGCTGGCGTTCAGCCCAAAGTAGGTATGCCAGCCGGTCTGCGAAGCGCGTAGAATCCGGGCGAATAGTCGTTGGTCGTTGGTCGTTGGTCGTTGGTCGTTGGTCTTCGCCATGCTGGTGCTCTGATGAATGAAAAGCTGCCCGACAGTCCCGACTGGACACGACGCGAGTTCCTCGCCGGCACGAGCGCCGCGCTGGTCGTGGCTGCCGCCGCGGCGGGCACGCTCGAGGCGCAGACGCCTGGTGCCGCGCCGGCCATTGTGGTCGACCCGGCCGTCCCGCACTCGACGATCCGGCTCACGGTGAACGGCGTCGCGCGCGACGTGGAGGTCGAGGACCGCTGGACTCTGGCAGAACTGCTGCGCGATCGGCTTGGCCTCACCGGCACGAAGATCGGCTGCGACCGCGGCGAATGCGGCGCCTGCACGGTGCTGGTCGACGATCAGCCGGTCTACTCGTGCAGCAATCTGGCGGCCTGGATGGACGGGCGGCGGGTGATGACGGTGGAAGGGCTGTCGAACGGCGGGCCGTTGACGCCGCTGCAGCAGGCGTTCGTGGAGCACGACGCGGCGCAGTGCGGCTTCTGCACGTCGGGACAGTTGATGAGTGCCACGGCGCTGTTGAAGCGCAACCCCCGGCCGTCCGCTGCGGACGTGAAGTCGGCACTGGCCGGCAACCTGTGCCGCTGCGGTAACTACAACCGCTACGTCGACTCGGTGGTGGCGGCCGGCGGCGGCGTGCGCAGCAGCGCGGGAGGTGGACAGTGAGCACGCTAGTCGCAGGTCCGCAGTCGCAGGTCGCGATGCCCGCACTGAACACGGTCGGGCACTCGACGCCGCGCATCGACGCCGTCGAGCGCGTGACGGGCCGCGCGAAGTACACCAACGACGTTCAACTGCCCGGGATGCTCTACGCGAAGGTGCTGCGTAGCCCGCATCCGCACGCCCGCATCCGGTCCATCGACACCACCCGCGCGCAGGCGCTCCCGGGGGTGAAAGCGATCCTGACGCACGAGACGACGCCGGTCGTCTGGGGTGCCGGCGGCATCGCCGGTGGCCAGCAGTACAACGACGAGGTGAAGAAGATCACCAAGCACCGCCGGTACGCGTTCAATAACCCGGTGCGCTTCGTCGGAGAACCGGTGGCGGCGGTGGCAGCCGAGAACCGGCACATCGCGGAAGAGGCCCTGCGGCTGATTACGGTCGACTACGAGATCCTGCCGTTCGTGCTCGAACCCGAAGCCGCGCTCGAGCCGGACGCCCCGAAGATCTGGCCGGAAGGGAACATCGCGGTCAACAACCGCAATGAACCGCTGCCGATCACACAGACGCGTGGCGACGTGCACGCGGCGTTCGCCACCGCGCCGCACGTCTTCGAGGACCGCTACTCGACCTCGTTCGTGCACAACGCGCAGATGGAGCCGCGCTCCGCGGTCGCGCACTGGGACGGGGACAAGCTCACCCTGTATACGCCGACCGGTGGCATCAGCAACTGCCAGCACGACATGGCGCGCGATCTTGGCATCGCCGACGAGAAGGTCCGCGTCGTCTGCCACTACATGGGCGGCAACTTCGGGAACAAGAACCAGAACCAGGACGGCGACCTCATCACCGCGATGCTGGCGAAGGCGGCGGGCGCCCCGGTGAAGCTCGAGTTCTCGCGCAAGGAGGACTTCATCGGCATGCACGGCCGGTGGCCGACGGTGCAGTACTACAAGGTGGCGGTCGACAACGACGGCACGCTGCAGGCAGTGCAACTGCGCGGCTACAGCGGCATGGGGCCGTACCGCAAGAACTCCGGCGCGATCGGCGGCATCGAACTCTACCGGTGCCCCAACGTCGATCACGTCGTGACGCCGGTCTATACCAACCGCACGGTGTCGGCCAACTTCCGCGGGCCCGAGTTCCCGCAGGGGTTCTTCGGCATCCAGTCGATGATGGACGACGTCGCCTGGAAGCTGAACATGGACCCGGTGGAGTTCGGCGTGAAGAACATGTCGCGCATGTTCCGCGACGAGGTGCCGTTCACCAACTTCACCCTCGAAGAGTGCATCCGCCGCGGCGCGGAGCTGTTCGACTGGACGCAGCGCTGGCGGCCACGGCCAGGTGCCGACGCTGGCCCGATCAAGCGCGGCGCCGGCTTTAGCTACATGCTGTTCCGCTCGGGACTCGGCATGAGCAGCGCCGTCGTCCAGGTGGATGCCAACGCGAAGTACACGCTCTTCGTCGGCGTCACCGATGTGGGCGCCGGCGCGAAGACGACGATGGGGCTGATTGCCGCCGAGGCGCTCGGCGTGCCGTTGTCGCAGGTCACGGTGGTGTGGGGCGACACTGACCGCTGTCCGTACTCGGTGGGTGAATCGGGCAGCCGCACGACGATCATGACCGGCTACGCAGTGATGGAGGCGGTCCGCGATCTCAAGCAGCAGTTGGCCGAGAAGGGGATGCCCACCGGCTCGCAGACGCTGGTGGCGAAGGCGTCGCCCAGTCCACGGCTCGAAGGGAAGGTGCGCAACGCGTTCGGCGCCCACTTCGTCGAGGTCGAGGTCGACACCGAACTCGGGCACGTCCGTCTCACGAAGTACGTGGCGGTGCACGACTGCGGCCGCATCATGAACCCGCTCACCGCGACGAGCCAGATCCTCGGCGCCGCGACGATGGGCGTCGGCATGGCGCTGCACGAGAATCTGGTCTACGACCAGAAGTCGGGACAGCCGCTGTCGGCCGGCTTCTACTACGACCGGATCCCCACACACCTCGACGCGCCGACGGTCGAGGTGTCGTTTGTCGAGAACGACGATGGGTACGGGGCCTACGGAGCCAAGGCGATCGGCGAGTCGGGCATCATCCTGTCGCCCGGCGCCATCAACAACGCCATCTTCAACGCCATCGGCAAGCGGTTGAAAGAGCTGCCGATCACGCGCGACAAGATTCTAGGGGTGCTGGCATGAAGACCTTCACCAACAGCAACGCACGCGATCCGCAGCAGGCGGTGACGCTGGCGCGCGCTGCTCACGCCGCCGGCAAGAGCGCGTCGTTCGTAGCGGGTGGCAGCGATCTGCTGGCGCTGGTCAAGGAGCGCATCGTCCAGCCCGATGTGCTGATCAACCTGCGCGGACTCCAGAACGCCAGCGAGGTGACGTCATCCGGCGGCGCGGTGACCATCGGGGCGGGGATCTCGCTCGACGCGCTCAGCCGGCACGAGACGATCCGCACGCAGTTCCCGGCGCTGGCCGAGGCGGCGGGCAGCGTCGCCACACCGCAGATCCGCAACGTCGGCACCCTCGGCGGTAATGTCGCGCAGCGGCCGTGGTGCTGGTACTTCCGCAACGGGTTCCCCTGCTACAAGAACGGCGGCAACCAGTGCTTCTCGTTCGCCGGGGAGAACCAGTTCCACGCCATCTTCGGCGGCGGCCCCAGCTACATCGTCCATCCGTCGGACACGGCTCCAGCGCTGATGGCGCTCGACGCGACGTTCCGCATCGTCGGACCGTCGGGTGAGCGGACCGTGAGCGCGAAAGACTTCTTCGTGCTGCCACGGCAGAACGCGGCGCAGGAGAACGTGCTTGGTGCCGACGACGTGCTGGTGTCGATCCAACTGCCGGCCGCGATGGCCGGGGCACGCGGGCGTTATCACAAGGTGCTCGACCGCGAGGCGTGGACGCACGCGGTGGTGAGTGCGGCGGTGGTGCTGAAGATGGAGGGCGACGTCTGCCGCTCGGCCCGCGTGGTGCTCGGCGGTGTCGCGCCGATTCCGTGGCGGCTGCCCGCGGTGGAGCAGTTGCTCGCCGGACAGCGCATCACTGACGATCTGGCTGTGCGTGCCGGCGCCGCGTCGATTGCGGGGGCGAGGGCGCTGTCGAAGAACGCCTACAAGCTGCCGCTCACCAAAGGTGTGGTGCGGCGCGCCATCCTCGAGGCGCGCGGGTGATGGACGATGGTCGCCAGAGCCGGAGGGACTTCCTGCGGCTGCGGCGGACCGAGCGCGGCAAGGTGGTGGACATCTCGTGTCACACGCTGTTCATGCGGTGTGCGGACGCGACGCTGCCGGTGTCGGCCGACCTCGAGTGGGACCCGGGGATGGGCGAGCCGCCGGCCGTGTTCGACCGTCCGTCGCTCGAGCATCTCGTTGCGGCCTTCGTCGAAGATATGCGCGAGGCGCAGGTGCTGCGCCTCGCCGAGCCCGAGTGGCTGGCGAGTGTGCACGGCGCGGAGCGGTTCGAGGCGGTGATCGCCGCCTTCCGCGCCCGCGGCGGCGTCGTGGAGTAGCGAGAAGAACGGTCAACTCTCACGAAGGCACGAGCGGTTTCTGGATCAGTGTAGTGTCCGCCTTTAGGCGGACCGGCGAAAGTCCGGCTAAAGCCGGACACTACGTACTCCACCGAAACCGAAACGGCTCTAGCCGCGCGCGAGGCGCAGCGTCAGTGCCACCGTCGCAGCGGCGTACTGCACGACCGCGCCGAGGTCCACCGCCTGCGGCCACAGGTCGAACGGGTTGTGGAAATACGGGCCGCTGCCGAGCAGCGAAATGTAGCGGCCCCCTCCCACATGGATGTTTCGGGCCTCGCCTCCGGGTACCGTGCCGCGCGGCACACGCGTGTCGATGCGGGCGCCAGCCATTCGGATGGCGTCGAGCGCGACGGCCTCGACGTCGTCGGCCGACGACTGCAGACGTGTCCGCCCGTCCTGCGCGCCGATGTTCGCGCCCAGATGGACCCAGGCGGATGCCGACGTGATGAGACCCGGCTCGTCGTGCAGGAACATGTCGAGCCCGAGGTGCCCGAGTTCATGGCCGCTTGACGCGACGAAGCGGACCGTGCGCTCCGGCTTCGCCTCGGCGACCGCCTGCAGCGTCTCGAGCCAGCAGGCGAGTCCGCCGCCACGCTCGGCCACCGACTGATACCAACCGCTGCGCGGGGTCATCACAACGACCGGCGGCAGTTCCGGTCGCCGACCGCGGACGGTGGCGAGGATATTCGTCGCCTGTGACTTCCTCCGCTCGGCGTGTGCGACCAGGCGGACGTCGCTGCCGGAGGTGGCGAGCCCGGCCAGCCACTCCTTCGCCGTGGACGACAGTTGCAGTACCGGGACGCCGTACGGCGTCAGGAAGTCGATCGCGTTCGACGGGCACAGGCCAGGCATGCCGCCTTCGGTGATGGCCACAATGCCGCGGACGGCGGGGTCGCGCCGCAGCGCGGCGATGGAGCGTCCTTCGCTGCCGATGGCCGCCTGGTCGAGCGTCACGAGTACGATCGGCGCACCGGAACCGGGAAGACCGATCCGTCCGCGCAGGCCGTCGGCGGTGGTGAAGGCGCCGTCGTAGAAGGGGAGCCCCTCGCGTCTCGCGGTGCCGCCTTCGAGGAACGCCGCGCGCAGTTCGACGCGATCGAGCGGGAACTGCCGAGGCGTGCACTCAGCGCCGCGCTTCGACACTTCGCCCGTCAGCCACTCGGCCGTCTCGTTGTCGGGCACGGTCGCCGTCCGGTGCGATCCGAGCAGGTGATACATGCGGAACACGTCGGCGATGCGTTCGCGGCGCACGGCGTCAGTGCCGCCGGCCTGGCCGAAGGCGAGCCTGGGCAGCGCCGCCATCGGTGCGGCGGCAAGGGCGAGACGGAGGAAGTCCTTGCGGGTCAGATGCGACATGATGGGCGCGATGTTACCGGAAGCGGTCGCGCTCGCGCGGCCGACGCTCGCTCAGAACGCAACGCCCAGGTTGATGATCCGGATGGTCGGGATGACCCTCGGATAGTCGCTGTCGGCCCCGACCAGCCGCTTCAATCCGAAGCCGAGTCCCACGTAGACGTTGTCCCGCTTCCCGAGGAGCCAGTTCCAGTTGGTGTCGAGGCCGACACCGAAGCGGGCGCTGTCGCTGCCGCCCTTCGTAAGCCCCGCCTTCACACCGAGCGCAAATCCCTGGAGCGGCCTGCCACCCGGGTAGTAGCGCACGAATACGTCACCGTTCACGTAGCGGTCGTCATTGCGGCTGAATCCGTCTTCGCCGCCCCAGTCGAAGGTCGACCCGCCGGCGCCGGCGGTCACCGACTCCGACACCTGGCGTTCGAACTCCGCGTTGAACCAGCCAACCAGGAGCCCGAAGGGATTGGCCGAGACCACCTGGTGAGCTGCGGCCGGCGACCCTGACGGCTGCGCGCCGGCGGTCGCCGGGGTGAGCGTGAGCAGTGCTGCGGCCAGCGTTGCGAAGACGATGCGGGACATCATGACGGGACCTCTTGGGAATCACACTCCGCGAAGCCGGCGCCACCGAGTGCCGAACAACGCATGGTGAAGCATAACCGCAAGTAGCTAAGCCGACTGTTGCGCTACCAATCGAGCGTCGTCGCGACCGCGACGACGAGACGGCCGAGCCTGTCGAGGTCGCGCAGGTCGAGCACGTCGCCAAGCGAATGGCTGTACCGCCCGGCGTGCCAGGCCTCTGCGCGCGCCTCGGCCTCGTGACGCTCCCCGAGCAGTTCCGCGTCTTCGGCCACGGCGTGGGACGCCGTGCAGACGGTCATCCGCCCGCTGGGCGGAGCGCTGGTGGCGCTGACGGAGTTCGCGACGCAGCACCCGTGGCGTCAGCGCCGCGGCGCGGCTGGGGCACCGTAGGCCCACGCGAACGCCTCGCTGACCACGGTGTCGGGGACGGCGTGCCGGCCGGCATACTCACGGTAGGTGACGTCGTAGCCCAGGCCCCGGAGCCGTGGCACGAAGCGGCGGCTGGTGTCGTCGATCGGCATCACGCTGTCGTCGGTGCCATGCGAGATGAAGATGCGCGGCTTCCCCTGCACGTCCACCGGCACGAGCACACCCGGCGAGAACGCCAGGATGTGGCCGAAGAGGTGACCGGCGCCGATGCCGAACGACAGGGCGTAGGACGCGCCGTCGGAGTGTCCGCCGACGGCCAGCCGCGCCCGGTCGACCGCGCAGCGGGCGAACGTCTGCGCGAGCGCCGTCGACAGGAAGTCGGCGTCGGGGCCGTAGCCGCCGACCACGATGTCCCAGGTGCGCTGGTCGCGGGAGTCCGGCGCGAGGATAATGACGCCGTGCGCATCAGCCATCGGGAACGCGTAGGACACCGACTGGGCCGTGCCACCCGCGCCGTGGAAGAGCACCAGCAGCGGCATCGGCACCCCGGCGGTGTAGCCGGAGGGCATGTAGAGCAGGCCATCGCGCTCGTGATCGAGTCCGAGGGGGTGCGAGCCGGGGCCGAGCTCGGCGGCGGCCGGTCTGCCGGCGGCGGCCGCGGCCAGTCCGAGCGTGGCACCGAGAAACGCGCGGCGTGTGGGTCGCATCAACGAGCGCACGTTATCCTCTCCTTTCAGCCGGTGCAACGATCCTGATGACCTCATCGCTCGCGCTCGTCCTGCTGTTCGTCGGCAGCGGTACTGCCGCCCTCATCTACGAAGTCGTCTGGCAGCAACTCCTTCAACTGGTGATCGGGTCGTCCACGGTCTCGCTGGGCGTGTTGCTCGGGACCTACATGGGGGGCATGTGTCTCGGCAGCCTGTATGCGCCGCGGTTGGTGCCGCGCGGCCGTCATCCGCTGGCGGTCTACGCCGCACTCGAGGCCGCTATCGGCGCGATGGGCCTGTTCCTGCTGTGGGCGATGCCGCTGGTGACGCGGGTCTACATCAGCGTCGGCGGGCTCGGCGCCGGCGGCGTGCTGATGCGCGCGCTGGTGGCTGGCGTCTGCCTCGTGCCACCGACCTTCGCAATGGGCGCCACGCTGCCGGTGATGGCGCGCTGGGTGGGCGGCACGGCCGACGGCAAGGCCCGGCTCGGGTTCTTCTACGCCGGTAACCTGGCCGGCGCGGTCTTTGGCTGTCTGCTGGCCGGGTTCTACCTGCTGCGAGTGTTCGACATGGCCATCGCCACCTATGTGGCGGTGGCGATCAACCTTGTGGTGGCGGCGCTCGCCTGGCTGGCGAGCCGGCGCGCCGCGCCGGTGCCCGAACGTCGCCAGTCCGTGGCCGCTGCGCGGACGAATAACTCGACGGACGCGGTGGCGGCACGGCGACGGCTCTACCTGGTCGTGGCCGGCTCCGGGTTTTGTGCGCTGGCGGCCGAGGTGGTCTGGACGCGCTTCCTGGCGCTGCTGTTCGGCGCGACGGTCTACACGTTCTCCATCGTGCTCGCGGTGTTCCTCATCGGGCTCGGCATCGGCAGCACCGCCGCGGCGTCGTGGGCACGCCGGCTCACCCGTCCTGCGCTCTGGCTCGGCTGGGCACAGCTCGCGTCGGTGGTCGGGATGGTGTGGTCGGCGCACGCCCTCTCCAACGTCCTGCCGTACTGGCCGCCGAGTGATGCGGGGGCGATCAGCATCTGGGCGGTGTTCCGGGTCGACTTCCTGCGCGCTGCCTTCGCGATCCTGCCGGCGCCGCTCTTCTGGGGCGCGAGCTTCTCGCTGGCCCTTGCGGCCTCGAGCGACGACACCGCCGACCAGGGCGACGTGGTCGGTCGCCTCTACGCAGCGAACACCGTCGGCGCCATCGCCGGGGCACTCGTCACCAGCCTCGTGCTGGTTCGATGGTTGGGGTCGCAACATGCGCAGCAGGTGATGACGCTGGTCGGGTCGTCGGGCGGCGCCCTGCTGCTCTGGAACGCTGCCGGCAGCGGGCGCCTGCGGGTGGTTCGCGTCTCGGCGATCGTGGCGACGCTGCTGCTGGCGTTCGCGGTGGCGCCACTGCCTGCGGTGCTGGTCGCCTACGGCCGCCATGCCGCCAACTGGGTGAGCCACGCCAACGAGATCATCTACGTCGGCGAAGGCATGCATGCCTCCATCGCGATCTCGCGGACCGAGGACGGCGTGCTCAACTACCACAACGCCGGCAAGGTGCAGGCGTCGAGTCAGCCCGCCGACATGCGGCTGCAGCGCATGCTGGGGCACCTCACGACGCTGATTCCCGCGAAGCCGCGCAAGGTGCTGGTGATCGGGTGCGGTGCCGGCGTCACGGCAGGCGCGGTGAGCGTGAACCCCGCCGTCGAACAGGTCACCATCGTCGACATCGAGCCGCTGGTGCCGCAGGTCGCCCGTGCCTACCTTGGGTCGGTAAACCACGACGTGCTGAAGAACCCCAAGGTGCGGTTCATCGCTGACGATGCGCGTCACTACCTGCTGACGACTACTGAGACGTTCGACGCCATCACGTCGGACCCACTCGACCCGTGGGTGAAGGGCGCGGCGACGCTCTACACGAAGGAGTTCTTCGACGTCGCCCGCCAGCACCTGAATCCGGGCGGCGTGATGACACTCTACGTGCAGTTGTTCGAGAGCAGTCCGGCGGCCGTGAAGTCCGAGGTCGCCACGTTCTTCGAGGCGTTCCCTGAAGCGCTGGTCTTCGGCAACGTGTTCGAGGGGCACGCCATCGATACGGTGCTGGTGGGGCAGGCGCAGAAGCCGGCGATCTGGGTCGACGAGATCGAGGGGATGTTACGGCATCCGTCGTTCGCGGCGGTCGACAGTTCGCTCATCCAGGCGGGTATCTACGGCGCCGCCGACCTGTTCGGTAACTATGCCGGTCGGGCGCGCGACCTGAAGGGGTGGCTGGCCGATGCGCAGGTGAATCGCGACCGCGATCTCCGGCTGCAGTATCTGGCGGGGCTCGGCCTGAACGAACACAGCGGCGACGAGATTTATCGCGAGATGCTCGACTACCGCACCTATCCAGACGACATCTTTGTCGCGACCGAGGGCACCGTGGACGACCTGAAGGCCGCGATGTCAGGAGTACGCGAATGAACCGACAGACCCATGCCTGGCGCGCCGCGCTCGTCGGCGCCGCGTGGCTGCTCGTCACCACGGCGGCCTGCCGGAACGACGCGCCGGCACCGGCCGAGACCCGTGCGCCGGCCAGCGAGGCGCACATGGTGGCGCGCAGCGGGCTCGCCATGGGCTCGTCGCTCACCCTGATGGCCTGGACGTCCGCCGACGACCCGGCCAACCGCGCGTTCGACGCGGTCTTTGCCGAGTTCAATCGGCTCGATGCGCTGATGAGCGTGTGGAAGCCGGGGAGCGACGTCGTTCGCCTGAACCAGGCGGCAGGGCAGCATCCGGTGCCGGTCAGCCGCGAGACGATGGAGGCGCTCACTGCTGCACGGCAGACGAGTGCGTGGACGGAGGGGAAGTTCGACGTCACCTTCGGCGCACTGTCCGATGTCTGGAAGTTCGATCAGGACCAGGACGACTCGGTGCCGTCGGCGGCGGCGATTGCCGCGCGCATCGGCCTCATCGACTACCGCAAGCTGCGGCTCGAGGAGCAGGCCGGCACGGCGTACCTCGAGCGGAAGGGGATGCGGGTGCACCTCGGCGGCATCGGCAAGGGGCTCGCGGTGGACCGCGCGGTGTCGCTACTGCGCGAGGCGGGGCTGAAGGACTTTTCCATTCAGGCCGGCGGCGATCTCTATGTGGCGGGGAAGCACGGCGACCGGTCATGGCGGCTCGGCATTGCCGACCCGCGCGCGCCGGACGGAGCGGTATTCGCGCGCGTCGAACTCGAGGACAGCACCTTCAGCACCTCGGGCGACTACGAGCGCTTCTTCATCAAGGACGGTGTGCGCTACCACCACATCATCGATCCGTCGACCGGACAGCCGGCTCGCCTGAGCCGCAGCGTCACCATCCTCTCGAAGCGGGCGCTTCTCGCCGACGGCCTGAGCACCGGCGTGTTCCTGCTCGGACCCGAGAAGGGGATGGCGCTGATCGAGCAGTTACCTGACGTGGAAGGGGTGATCGTCGGCGCCGACAACCAGGTGCACGTGTCGAGCGGCCTGCAGGGCAAGCTGGAAATCGTCCACGAGCCGACGCCGGGAACGTAGGGGAGCTTACGCGCCGACCTTCTCGCCGACCCGCAGGTTCTTCGCCTTGCGGTGCACGACGATCCAGTGCACGCACTTCTGCTCGTCCTCGTAGAGCCGTTCGCAGTCGTCGCAACGCACGCACTCGGAGCGGACGATCTGTGGTCCGCGAATCGCGCCCCACTCGCAGGTGCGCTCGCAGATCTTGCAGGTCTTGCACTCCGACCAGCGCTTGATGCGGAACAGCGTGGTGACCTGCGAGATGAGGCCGAGCATCGCGCCGACCGGACAGAGGAAGCGGCAGTAGAGGTTCCGTACCACCACGCTCGCCACGAGCAGCGTGCCGAGCATCGTCCACAGCAGGACCGAGCCCTGGCGCGTATACATCCAGAACGGCTCAACGTAGCGGTAGATCGTGAAGTGGTCGGTCACCGCGTAGTAGCCGACGACCGCCACCAGCAGCACGTACTTGACGTAGCCGGCGTAGCGCTCGACCTTTGCCGACGGCTCCCAGCGGATCTTCTTGGGCACCACCGCGTCGAGCAGTTGCGTGAGCGCGCCGAACGCGCAGATGCGGCCGCAGTACAGCCGTCCCCACAGCAGCGTCGTCACCACGGTGAAGGTGCCGATGAGATACCAGGCGATGCTGTACTTGAACTCGGGGAAATCCCAGTGCACGAAGCGGAAGATGTCGGTCACCGAGATCAGCGTGCTCTTGGTGATGCCGAGGTAGGCCACCGACATCGCGAGCGTGGCGTACTTCAGCGGCTGGCTCTTGCGGAAGAAGCTGACCAGCGCGAAGCCAAAGAAGAGCGACATCAGCGCCAGGTCGGTCGCCTGGGGGCGCAGGATGTCGGCCCAGGTCTCCACCTTCGCTTCAGTGTCGAAGCCCCAGAGGTCGTCGCTTCCAGCCGCCTGGCCCGCGCCGGCGGCTCCGGCTGGGGGAAGCCCGAGCGCGGCCCACGGGTCGGCGCCGCCAGCGGGCTGACCCGCAGCGGCAGGGGCTGCGGGTGCGGCCGCCGATGTGTCCGGGGTGGCCGGCGCGGCAGCGGCGCTCGCCGGCGGTGCCGTCTGCGGGTCCTGCGCGCGCGCAACGGCCGGTCCACTCAGCAGCACCAGCAGAGCGATGGGGAGCAGCGTGGTGGCCGCGCGGTTCAACGCTTCACCGCGTTCGGGTCGAGCAGGGCGCGGGCGACGATGCGGGTCGAATCGCGGATGGCGCGGCTGGCGCTGGCGACGCTGAGCGAGGCGCGCGAGACGTAGTCGACGTCGGCGCCGACCTGGAACTTGTCGAAGATGCTCTTGCCCTTGAACTGCTCGGCAAACTCCGCCGGATCGACCGAGAAGTAGCCGTAGGGCTCGGAGTTGTAGTCGACGACCACGTTGCTGATGGTGCCGTTGGTGTTCAGCCCGACGAGGAGGTGGATGGCGCCGTGATAGCCATGCTCCTGCGGCACCATGTCGGTGGTCCAGAAGATGTAGCCGAGGACCGGCGCGTTCGGCGTCTTCGCCGGGTCGGCGCCGTAGGCGGTCCAGTGCAGCGGGTTCCCGCCGATATTCGAGAACGCCACGGCGTTCGGAAAGAGCTTCTTGAAGTGTCCCTCAGGTTTCGGGTTCGTGAAGATGCGGTCGGCGGCGGCGAGGGCGATTCCGCTCGTCAGGAGCAGAATGACCAGTGCGGCAAATCTCTTCAAACAAGTCCTCCGGACGGCGATTATCCCGGCGAGTGAAACGGGCCGTCAAGCTTCTTCGCGCCCGGTCAGCTCAGGACCGTCAGATCCACGTGGGCGGAGGCGCTGGAGAGCGTCCGGTGCCCGCCGCTCTGCCGGATAATACGGTACGCCGTCGAGGGGATGCATGCGACGCCTCGTGCTCAGGTCGTCGACCACCAAAATTATCGTGGCTGCTCAAGATTGCATCCGTCGACGTCGTCATCGCCAGAACCGTGCTACGGTTGCCTCCATGCCCGAGCGGCCCCCAAGCGACGAGTGGGTGGAAGCGGCCAACTGCCTGGCCACCGTGGCGGACACTCTCTCCAGTGCCGTGCACGAAGCCAACAACATGCTGCAGGTCATCACCGGCTCGGCCGAGATGATCCAGATGCACGGCGGGCTGCCGCCCAGCGTCATCAAGCGCACCGAGATCATTTCGGCGCACGCGCAGCGCGTGTCGGCCCTCATCGGCGCCCTGCGCGATCTGTCGAAGG
>Ga0114966_10000695_pt1 | contig 32227 bp, 33 predicted proteins | sample M_130207_XF_Meta_FD_87029 | JGI IMG/M metagenome (GOLD analysis project Ga0114966, IMG submission 87029) | Freshwater microbial communities from Lake Montjoie, Canada to study carbon cycling - M_130207_XF_MetaG | ecosystem: Environmental > Aquatic > Freshwater > Lake | place: Lake Montjoie... | reverse complement strand
ATCTTAACTCTCGATTGGAAAAACTTCAGTAAAGACGGCTTGGAGACCCAAGTTTTTTCGCTTGGATTGAGCAACCTCCGCTTGGAGGAACTCACGATACGAATTGACCTGAATCTCGATGAGATTCGGGGGGGCAATAACTTCTTTGATCTTACCAAAATTTATACGTTCAGCGGTGCGCGATGGCATTTTTTCCTCAATTGCTGGCTGGGCTTGCGGCCTAGCACTATGGATTAATCAAAACGAAAGAAAACCGGCATCCTTGGGGCTCCAAGGATTTCACCGGTCCAAAATTCGTATTTTACTACCTGACGATACAGTCTAACAACTTAATTGATCCTCAAGACAAGTCAACTTAAATCTACGAAACAAAAAGCGAGGAGTGGCGAGATCTGATCGCCACTCCCCATTGAACTTCAAAATTACTTGACTTCGACCTTAGCGCCAGCTTCTTCAAGCTTCTTCTTGGCGGCATCGGTATCAGCTTTGTTCGCACCTTCGAGCAGTGTCTTTGGTGCTTCTTCGACAAGCTTCTTAGCTTCGGCAAGACCCAAGCCAGCTTTGACTTCGCGGACGGCTTTGATGACGGAGATCTTCTTCTCGGCCGGAACTGACACGAGAATTAGGTCAAATGTGGTTTGCGCTTCAGCCACAGGAGCGGCTCCAGCAGGAGCACCAGAAGCGGCGGCGGCAGGTGCCGCAGCACTGACTCCCCACTTGGTTTCGAGCTGTTTCACGAGGTCTGCGGCTTCAAGGACTGTCAGACCACTGAGTTGTTCAACAATTGCTGCAATATCGGCCATGGTAGCTTTCTAGTTTCGTCGTGTAGCGCAGCCGCGCTGGGTTTCAGACTAACAGCCGTTAGTCCGACGATTTACTTTTTCTTTCGGGTTATTTGTGGGTGCTGCCCCGAACCACAAAGCTCGGGGCAAATTAAGTTAAGCAACGGGTTGCACTTCAGCCGGTTGGGCTTCAGCGGGTGCTGCTGGTTCTGACTGCTTGTCAACATGAGCTTTAATGACTCGTGCGAGGCTGCTGGCGGGTGCTTGGATTAAACCGAGCAATGTGCTTCGCAATACCTCGATTGAGGGTAAGTCAGCCAAAGTAAGCAGCGTCTTGGCCTCTAGTCGCTCGTTGCCGATGTAACCAAACTGGATCTGAGGCTTGTTAAACTCGGATTGGAATGTCTTCACAACCTTGGCGGTTGCGGAGATGTCCTTCGTGCCGGTCACAATTGCCAACTGGCCAGCTAAGGTGTTGCCAAAATCGGCAAGAGTTTCCTTCGCAGCGATGCGAAAGATCGAATTCTTGACGACATGAACTTCGGCTCCAACCTTGCGGAGACGTTTCCGGAGCTCAGTAAAATGTCCGACCGTTACAGCCCGATAATCGACCACAATAAAGAAGGCCGATTGGTTGAGACGGTTGACGTATTCTTGGGAGATGAATTTCTTTTCAGCGCGCATGGGATTTTCTTTTGATTCAGGTTAGGCGGTGAATTCGCGGGTGTCGATGCGCACCGGTGGGCTCATCGTCGCTGAAATAGTGCAGCTCAGCATAAAAATTCCTTTGACACTCGCGGGGCGTGCCTTCGATACAACCTCGATCACGGCGCGAGCATTTTCATTGATGTGTTCCGCTGAGAACGAAAGCTTGCCAACGGGCACATGAATGTTCCCTGCTTTATCGACTTTATACTCAACGCGACCCGCCTTGACTTCGCGCACTGCCTTGCCAGTGTCGTCCGTCACGGTGCCAGTCTTGGGGTTGGGCATCAATCCGCGTGGCCCGAGAACCTTACCTAATTTGCGAACTTCCACCATCGCCTCGGGAGTTGCAATAGCAACATCAAAATCAGTCCAACCTTCGACACATCGTTTGATCATGTCATCAAAGCCCACATTCTCCGCTCCAGCAGCCACAGCAGCGTCGGCTGCCGAACCCGGCTTTGCGAAGACCAGGACGCGCACGTTTTTTCCACTTCCATGGGGAAGGGGAACAGTGCCGCGAACCATTTGGTCAGACTGTTTCGGATCAACTCCAAGACGAAAAGCCAAGTCAATCGTCTCATTGAACTTGGGCTTGGGAAACTTGGCGAGGATCTCGACCGCTTGAGCCAAGGTGTAGGACTTCGTCCCATCGACCATGGTCACGGCCTTTTTGTAACGTTTACTAGGCATTTATTGTGGTGCGGTGCATGCGAGTCGTGTTGACTCTCCCGCAGTTGAGGTTAATTGATGATTTGGAAATTATTTCTTAGCCGACGACGTCAATGCCCATGCTGCGGGCAGTTCCAGCGACAATTCGATACCCCGCAGCTTCATCGGAAGAGTTGAGATCTTTCGCCTTGATTTTGACAATATCCAACACTTGTTGGCGAGTGACCTTGCCGACTTTGTCCTTGTTCGGCACTTTGGATCCGGAGGCCACGCCAGCCGCTTTTTTCAGCAACGCTGAGGCAGGTGGAGACTTCGTGATGAACGTGAACGATTTATCCTGATAAACCGTAATCACCACAGGGATAATCATCCCCGCTTGATCTTTAGTGGTGGCGTTGAATTCCTTACAGAACGCCATAATATTGACACCCTGTTGACCCAAAGCGGGGCCGACCGGAGGGGCGGGATTCGCCTGACCGGCTGGAATTTGAAGCTTAATCTGTCCGACAACTTTCTTAGCCATAAAAAACGATGAACTTTAAATTTGAACTGGTTAACAACGCGAAATCAAGCCTTTTCGACCTGCCAATACTCTAACTCGACGGGAGTATTGCGCCCGAAAATGTTTACCGTCACCTTGAGCTTGCCACGTTCGGGGTCGATCTCCTCAATCGCACCACCAAAATTCAGGAACGGACCGTCATTGATCTTGATCAGTTCGCCGACATCGAAGTTGACCTTCGGCTTCTCGGTGTCCTCAGAGTCAGAAATCTGAGCCTTGATCGAGTCAATCTCCTCTTGGCTTGTGGGTGAGGGTCGTTCTCCACCAATGAAGCCGATAATTCCTTGGGTCTCACGAACAAAATACCAAGGCTTCTCAATGATCCTTTTGTTGTCATCGAAGAGCACGAGGTTCACAAAAACGTAGCCGGGGTAGAGCTTGCGGCTAGTGACGGTTTTTTTGCCGGCACGAACCTCCGCCACCTTCTCCATCGGGAGAAGAATTTCCTTCACATACTCGGACATCTCTTCGGTCTTCAGACGCTTCTCTAGGCTGTCTTTAACCTTTTGTTCCTGACCCGCGAGGGTATGTAGCACGAACCACTGGCTTTGCATGAGCAGAATCCTTGTGTATCGGTGATCAGGAATTGATCATCCGCATGAACATCGTCAATACCCAGTCCACGCCGACCGTGAACCCGCCGATCAGAGCGATTGTGATCATGACCACGGTGGTCGAGCCCTTCAGCTCGTCCGTCGAGGGCCAGGCGCATTTTCGCAACTCCTCCTTGGTCTCAGCGATGTAGTCGCGAATTTTCACCAAATACCCCTGTTTCCAGAGGAAGGCAAAAACGCCACCGATTACGGCGGCCCAGATGGCTAGTTTAAGATATTCGTTTTTCACGTTACGTTTGGCGGAGGGGGAGGGATTCGAACCCCCGAAGGTGTTAAAGCCTTAGCGGTTTTCAAGACCGCCGCGATAGACCACTCTGCCACCCCTCCGGCTTGTTGGCGAATTTTTGGCAGAGCAGGAGGGAATCGAACCCCCAACCAACGGTTTTGGAGACCGCTACTCTACCAATTGAGCTACTGCTCTAACTCCAAATCCAAAAATTCGCGACTGAGTCTTCTATCTTGTATGTATTGTTTTCATTCCGCCAGAACAAAAGAGGCAACGAGGAGGATTTCCTCCTCGTGCTCCTTGGTAATGCGGTTAAATAGGTTAGGAAACGATGTCGCTAACGCGACCCGCACCGATCGTTCGTCCACCTTCGCGGATGGCGAAGCGTAGTCCTTTTTCCATGGCCACAGGGGCGCCGAGCTCGATATCCACCGAGACGTTGTCGCCGGGCATGACCATCTCCACTCCCTCAGGCAAGGTCACGCTACCGGTGACATCCGAGGTGCGGAAGTAAAATTGAGGACGATATTTGTTGAAGAATGGCGTGTGACGGCCTCCTTCTTCCTTCGACAGGACATACACCTCAGCTTTAAACTTAGTGTAGGCTTTGATAGAACCGGGCTTGGCGAGAACCATGCCGCGTTCCACGTCTTCTTTCTTTGTGCCGCGCAGAAGCACGCCGACGTTGTCGCCAGCGCTGGCTTTATCGAGCAATTTGCGGAACATTTCGATGTCTGTGGCGGTCGTCTTGCGGGTATCTTTGAGACCCACAATTTCAACTTCACTCATCTTCAGCAACTCACCGCGTTCCACACGACCGGTCACAACTGTGCCGCGACCTTCGATGTTGAACACGTCTTCGACGCACATCAAAAATGGCTTGTCGATTTCGCGAGGAGGGAGGGGGATGTGCTTGTCAATCGCTTCCATCAGGTCGGCGATTGCTTTTTCACCTTCGGGTTTAGCTTCGAGCGCGGCAGTGGCGGATCCACGAACCAACGCGGCAGTGTCGCCCGGAAATTGGTATTTGTTGAGCAGGTCGCGAATTTCCATTTCGACCAAGTCCAAAAGTTCTGCGTCATCAACGAGGTCAACCTTGTTCAGGAAGACGACGATGGCTGGCACACCCACCTGGCGGGCGAGTAGAATATGTTCGCGGGTCTGAGGCATTGGGCCGTCGGCCGCGCTGACCACAAGAACAGCTCCGTCCATCTGAGCAGCACCCGTGATCATGTTTTTGACGTAATCGGCGTGGCCTGGGCAGTCCACGTGCGCGTAGTGACGCTCATTCGACTGGTATTCCACGTGCGACACCGCAATGGTAACCGTCTTAGTTGCGTCGCGGACGGTTCCACCCTTGGTGATGTCCGCATACGAGATGGGGGTCGCCAAGCCTCTGCGGGCTTGAACGGCCACGATCGCAGCGGTGAGAGTTGATTTACCATGGTCAACGTGACCGATGGTTCCAACATTCACGTGCGGTTTAGTTCTTTGAAACGCTTCCTTTGCCATTGCGATCCCTGATTTTAGTTATGTTCTCTTGTTAAATTACACTGCGGTTAGGCGTCGTCTTATGGAGCCCACGATCGGGTTTGAACCGATGACCTCGTCCTTACCAAGGACGTGCTCTGCCAACTGAGCTACATGGGCTTGTTTGCACACTGCAAAATTTCAATCTTCCCCACAAAACGACAAAAACTCGTTGTCCCACGTTTGCTTGCGCAATCCTCCGGGACCCAAGTTTTAGTATTTTCTATCCGTTTACTGCCCGCCAATATACGCCCAGATGGCCGAGTGTCAAATGTTTTTCTTACCATATTCTCGGCTCAATTTTGGAGTCGAGGAGTCTTGGTGAAAACGGTGTAGGGAAGGGCACTACGGCGTAACGATGCGATTCAGGGGCAGGGTCGCTGATTTTGTGTGGTGGCTCCTGTGGCTTTGATATCACTGAGGACGCTCCAAGTAGGTTGGCTAAGATTTGGTTTCTATTTAATTTGAACCGAGGCACGGTCGGACATCCAGAGCATGTCGTTGTTTTTGGGGGATGGGATGACATTCAACCCTGCCACACCTTTCGCAGGGATCTTCGTGCGGGGATCGAGCCATTTATGAATTTCTGCATGACCGTCGGCGAAGGAAATTCCGCACGCCCCATTGTGGTAACTGGCAGGCACATCCACAATCAACGCGTTCCCCACCCGCGCGACATCCACCATTGCGACAGCAAAATCCCCGTAATTCATGCTGTCCGGATGTTCATCAATGAAGACGTATGCCAAGCTAGGGGACATGCGCAGGATGTCGGAAGTCTTGGTGAACATGGCATACCGGAGTCCCGTGACCGCGCTTAGCCAATCCCCGCCCATGCCCCCTGTATTACGCGAGTTCATGGTTTGACTCAGGGAGATGCTCCGCACGCGGGAGTGGGGGACCTTGTTGATCGTCACCTTACTTTTATCCGCCGGGCATTTGTAAACCCCCACGGCCTTGGTATACGGCGCGAGCTTGGCATACTGGGGGTTCGAGAGATTGGCGAGATTCGTGTTGTGCGGGTTTGACGGATCGTAATTGATGATGCCCCTGACCCATCCCGAACCATCGGCAGTCAGGTCATTCCACACCAAGGAATCATTATGATCCTCCGCGTAAAGCATCCAGGCCAAGGTCAACTGTTTGGCATTACTCATGCACAGGATGCCTTGTGCTTTGGTCTTGGCCTTTCCCAGCGTGGGCAGCAGCATCCCCGCAAGAATCGCGATGATCGCAATGACCACCAACAATTCGATGAGAGTGAATCCTCGGCTGTGCAATGGTTTGCGTCGATGCATAGAGATGCCTCGATACTTAACCTGATTGACCTAGTTGGCAACCTGGGAATGAAATTAAACTGGTGACACGCGCCTCCCCAATGCGGCCGAACAGGAATTTCCTGAACGTTTAGCAGTAATTATTGGAATCTGAAAGCTTGGCTGTATTCAGCTGCTCCCTGCTTTCTCACATGATTCGACTCACTTGATCCTCATTTTACTGAGCAATCAAACGGTAGAACTTTTGGGGTTGGGTGACGGCGATATTATTCGTGGCAACGGGGATCCAGATTGGGTTCTTTAGATCTGCAGTGGCCTCCAAGACAGAAGCTCGCATTTGGTAGAATCGTCGAACCGAACTAAAGAGAACAGTGTTCGTGACGACAGGGGTCCAGATCGGGTTTGAAAAACTTGAGGCTACTTGCACCACCAGTCTGTTGGGGGGGCCGAAAGTAGGAATGTTCACCGTCAACTGTACGGCTTGGCTGGTGAGTAGGACCGCATCGTTCCAGACTACTACTTCGTAAATGCCGGTGTCGGTGAGGGCTGCAGTTGGCAGAGAGAATGTGGAGTTGGTGGCGTTGGCGATTTTGACACCGTCCTTGCTCCATTGGTAGGAGAGAGGAGTCGAGCTAGTGACTGTGACGCTCAAGGACGCGGGGAATCGTTCCGTGACGGTCAGAGGGAGTGGTTGGACGGTGATGGTGGGTGCGTTGGCGGGATTGAACGTGCCGGTCGGGCGACCCGCGAACGAGGTGCTCCAACCCGCGTTACCTTGGATATAATGCACCGTGACAGGAGTTGAATCGAACACACCGCTTTCGACGCTGGGTGCATTCCCCATAAAGTCAATGTTCGTCAAACCAATGCAGTAATAGAACGCCCAGTTGCCGATCGAAGTGACACTGTTAGGAATCGTCATGTTCGTCAAACCCGTGCAGCCACCGAAGGCAGCGGGGCCGATCGAGGTAACACTGGGGGGAATGATCACGCTCGTCAAACCGCTGTAGTCATAGAATGCACTGTGGCCGATGGCCGTGACGGGGAGGCCGTTGACTGCGGCAGGGATGATTAACGCACCGGAGGCTTTGGGATCGGTGCCGATGATCGTGAAACTATCGACTCCGCCCGAGTAGACTAACCCTCCTTGGATCATTGCCCAAGTGGCGGTTGGCCGACCCTCGAATGTGGTGCTCCAACCCGACGTGCCTTGGATGTAATAAATGAGGGAAGGAGTATCATAGAACGCGTTGCCCCAGGGACTACTGGTTGCATTTCCCATAAAGTAAACTCTCGTTAAACTGGTGCATTTAGCGAACGCAGTGTTGCCGATGGAAGTGACGCTATTGGGGATAGTGACGCTGGTCAATCCAGAGCAGCTCTGAAACGCATTGTCGCGGATGGAAGTGACGCTGTTGGGGAGGGTCACGCTCGTCAAACCACTGCACAGATAGAACGCACCGTCGCCGATGGAAGTGACGCTATTGGGGATAGTGACGCTGGTCAATCCATAGCAGCTCTGAAACGCATTGTCGGGGATGGAAGTGACGCTGTTGGGGATAGTGACGCTGGTCAATCCATAGCAGCCATAGAACGCACCTCCGCCGATCGAAGAGACGCTGTTGGGGATAGTGACGCTGGTCAATCCAGTGCAGATAGCGAAAGCAGATCCGCCGATGGAAGAGACGCTGTTGGGGATAGTGACGCTGGTCAATCCAGAGCAGCGAGCGAACGCAATGTCACCGATGGAAGTGACGCTGCTAGGCATCGTCACGTTCGTCAATCCAGTGCAGTCAGCGAACGCACTGTTGCCGATAGACGTGACTGGGAGGTTGTTGATAGTGGGTGGGATGATCAGGCTGCCGGTGGCTTTGGGAGAGCTGCCGGTGATTTGGATGGAACCGCCAGTGTTTGAAAACGTTAACACTGCTTGTACAGAGGTTACGGATCCTAACGTGCCAAGCAGGCATAAAAGGAGGGCGGTGAAATGTGCATACAAAGATTTGATGGAATGGTTCATTTTTGAGTCCTATTGGTTGGGTTCGCGCGATTGTCGTTATTAGGTCGCCATCGCCGATGGTTCTTCCACGGTTTTGATTATCAAAACATAATCTTTTGTGGAACACTAGGAAAATGCAAAGGGAATAACCACGTAGGAAAAAATACGTAGTTTTAACTTATTCCCTCCCCAGTCTCGTCACGGCTGGAGCAATAGACCCTGCCTCATCTCTTTAAAGCATTTATCTCGGCAACATTTAATTTGAGTGAATGCTGCCGAAATGATTGCTGCATTTCGTTTGACTTTTTGGGTGGGACTTGCTAGGGGTTTAATTGTGCGTTATAGAAACCTTGCTTTGCTCCTTAGCGGCGACCGACTGCCTTTTGGCAGGACGGCGGAGGGGTTTTAGTTCGGTTGGAAGATTTTTTGAAGCCCCACTGCCAGCAATGGCGGTGGGGTTTTTAGTTTGGATTGACGTTGAGGAGGGCTTGCAACCTGGGGTGGGAGAGTTAAAAATAACGGTGAGACTATGATGAAAAAGAATCGCATCATGATATTTGATACGACGTTGCGGGACGGGGAGCAGTGCCCCGGCGCGTCGATGAACCTTCGTGAGAAGCTTGCAATCGCTCACCAATTGGCGAGGCTGAAGGTGGATGTGATCGAAGCAGGGTTTCCTGTGATCAGCGAGGGCGATTTTGAGGCGGTGCAGACGATTGCTCGCGAGATTAAAGGGCCGATGATTGCGGGGCTTGCGCGGTGTGTCGCTAAGGATATTGATGCGGCTGGAGCAGCGGTTAAACCAGCGGGCAAAAGGGGTCGAATTCATGTCTTTCTCGCGACCTCAAAAATTCATCGGGAATTCAAGTTGGGCAAAGCTCAAGACGAGATCATCCGTTTGGCTGTGGAAGGGGTGAGGCGTGCGAAAGGTTTTGTGGAGAGTGTCGAGTTTTCTCCGGAGGATGGTTCGCGTACGGAACCGGATTTTTTGGTGGAGGTATGCAAAGCGGTGATCGCTGCGGGCGCGACGATCGTTAACGTGCCGGATACTGTGGGGTGGGCGGTGCCGGAGGAATACGGGGCGTTGATTCAGCATCTTCATGATTCGGTGGAGGCGTTCTCCAATGGCAGAGCAATCATTAGTGTGCATTGCCATAATGACCTAGGTCTCGCGGTGGCGAATTCGTTGGCTGCTGTCCGAGCTGGGGCGCGACAAGTGGAGTGTACTCTCAACGGGATTGGCGAACGTGCAGGCAATGCCGCGTTGGAGGAAATTGTGATGGCACTGAAGACTCGGGCGGATTTTTATGGCGGCGTCGAATGTGGAGTGGTGACTCAGGAAATTCTCAAATCCTCGCGATTAGTGTCGCGCATGAGTGGGTTGATTGTTCAACGAAGCAAAGCGATTGTGGGCGAAAATGCGTTTGCGCATTCGAGCGGGATTCATCAGGACGGAATTCTCAAGAAGCGGGAGACTTATGAGATTATGGATCCGCAGGATGTGGGCTGGGGCGGAACGGAATTGCCGTTGACTAAACACAGCGGACGCGCGGCGATGGCTGCAAGGTTGAAACACCTCGGGTTTAAAATGACCGATGCGGATATTCAGGCGATTTTTGCTCGGTTCAAAGAGATCGGTGATAAGAAGAAATTCGTCTACGACGACGACCTCACGGCCTTGGTCGAGGGGCACATCACGGAGGTTCCAGAAACCTGGACGCTCGACTATCTACACGTGACTTGCGGCAATTTGACCGTCCCGACAGCAACCGTCCGGTTACGAAGGAATTGTGAAGGCGGAGAAGTGTGCCAGGATGCGAGCATCGGCGATGGGCCAGTAGATGCTGCACTGAAAGCGATCGATCGACTCACTAAAACCAAGGGATCACTACGGGATTACGCGCTGCGATCCGTTTCCGAAGGTCAGGATGCGATGGGTGAAGTCACGGTTAAAGTGGATTTCGGCAACCAGCAAATCGTGACCGGCAAAGGTGCAGGCACGGACATCGTGGAAGCTAGCACCCGCGCGTACCTGAATGCAGTCAACCGGTTCCTGAGCAGCCCGTCACAAAAAACGAAGTCTTAATCTCAGACTGAGGGAGCGACAGAAATCACTCCCTGTAGAGTGGTTGTTTTGAGCTGGCTGGAGAGGTGTTGGACGAAATCCTGGGGAGGAGCAGGGGAGATGACCACGCGACCGTCATGAAGGCAGAGATTACTTTGAGCAAAAGGCTCCAAGATTGAGGTGTAGTTGTCCATGAGATTTAATAGTGGGTTGGAGTTTTTCTGGCCATTGCGAGCACCACTGCCTCTGGGGTTTCTACAAACTGAGATTGATCCAATTGACCTTTGACCTTCTTTTTGGTTGTCTCATTGAACGTTATTATGGCTGAACCTGAGAAAGAAGCGGTCGAGAGAAAAACATTGGAGCAACGGGACGCGATGAGCGATCTGCAGAAGCTTCGTCATTCCTGTGCGCATGTGCTCGCGACGGCTGTCCTTCGGCTCTGGCCTGATGCGTTGCTCGATATCGGACCCCCGACGGATGAAGGGTTTTATTACGATTTTGAGTTGGCCAGCCACCGGTTTACGCCGGACGACTTTTTTAAAATCGAGGCGGAGATGACCAAGGTCATCAAAGAAAATCAAGTTTTTGCTAAAAGCATCATGGCACGCGAGGAGGCCCACGCTTTTTTTGTCGCTCAAGGTCAAAAATACAAAGTCGAACGGCTGAGCGATATTCCCGCAGGCGAAACAATTTCGTTCTTCACCAATGGTAACTTTGTGGATCTCTGCGCTGGGCCGCATGTGATGCGCACGGGGAATATTAAAGCGTTTAAACTGCTGCGTGTGGCCGCGGCTTATTTTCGAGGCAACGAAAAGAATGAACAACTCCAACGGCTTTATGGCACGGCATTTAAAAACAAGGACGAGCTAGAGTCTTGGCTAAAGATGCAGGAGGAAGCTAAAAAACGGGATCACCGCAAAATTGGGGCAGAAATGGGCCTCTTCGCGATGGACACGGACTACGTGGGCCCGGGGCTTCCATTGTGGCTGCCAAAAGGGACGGTGCTCGTCGAGGAACTAGAAAACTTGGCGAAGGAAACAGAATTTGCTGCCGGCTATGTCCGAGTCCGCACTCCACATCTGGCCCGCGAAAAGATGTATAAGACCTCCGGACACCTGCCGTATTACGCCGAGTCGATGTTTCCTCCGATGGAGTTGGTTGAGGAGAATTCATCGAAGAAAGGCGATAGCCAAGAGCCACTCAAAGTGGAGCGGTATTATCTGAAGGCGATGAACTGCCCACATCACCACCGCATTTTTGCTGCCGAGCCGCGCAGCTATCGCGATCTCCCGTTACGTTTGGCTGAATATGGAACCTGTTACCGCTATGAGCAATCGGGTGAGCTATTTGGATTGATGCGAGTTCGTTCACTGAACATGAACGACGCGCATATTTATTGTACCGAGGGACAATTCGCCGACGAATTTCGAGCTGTCAACGAGATGTATTTAAAATACTTCAAGATTTTTGGCATCGAGAAATACACCATGCGGTTCAGCACGCACGATCCGTCCAAGCTTGGTTTGAAGTTTGTTAATGAACCGGAGTTGTGGAAACGCACGGAGGACATGGTGCGCAAGGTGTTGATCGACTCAGGCATTAACTACGTGGAAGTGCCGAACGAGGCCGCCTTCTACGGCCCGAAAATCGATGTGCAAGTGTGGAGTGCGATTGGTCGCGAATTCACGATCGCAACTAACCAGGTTGATTTCGCCGTCCCCGCCAAATTTGGACTCACCTACCGCAGCCGCGAAAATACCGATGAGACACCGCTCTGCATCCATCGCGCCCCGCTTGGAACGCACGAACGGTTCATTGGGTTTCTTATCGAACATTACGCCGGCAACTTCCCGCTATGGCTCGCTCCGGAACAGGTGCGTGTTATCACGATCGGCGACGAGGAACCCTTGGTGGCCTATGCCAAAGAAATCGTGGCGGAACTCCGTGCTCAACAAGTCCGTGCCGAAGGCGATTACGGAACTGATAAAATCAACGGCAAAATTCTCCGCGCCGAAACAGCGAAAGTTCACACCATGCTTGTCATCGGCAGCCGCGAAATGGCTGCGAACCAGGTCGCCGTCCGAATCCATGGAAAAGGAAATACGGGGGTTAAACTTCGTTCCGAAGTGGTTGTGGATTTGGTAAAAGCAATCAAAGAACGGGAAGCCTAATCCTTGGATTAGGCAGGTTCAGATTCACCAAAGAACTCGCTAAAAATTCCACCGAGATGGTGGAGCCGAGGGGATTCGAACCCCTGACCCCCACAATGCCATTGTGGTGCTCTACCAACTGAGCTACGACCCCTACCTCGTGCGCAAATCCTAGGGAAGCATAGCCAGATGTCAAACAACATTCGGAAAATGAAGCCCATCAAATCGACTCTCAATGGTGCTTTGACGGAGCGAAAATGAACCGCACGGAATGGGTAGGGGATGGCGCGGGTGTTTTCTTCCTTAAAATTCTTTCGCCACGGTTGGGAGTCTTGGTTTAACGTTGAGGGATGATATCTCGGCAGGCGCAGTTAAAACGAACGACGAAGGAAACGTCCATCGACATCCGATTGGGGATTGATGGAACCGGTAAATCGACGATCAAGTCGGGGATTCCATTTTTCGATCATATGCTAACGCTTTTCGCCAAGCATGCTGTCGTGGACTTACGATTGAAATGTAAGGGGGATTTAGAGGTGGATGCTCACCATACCGTGGAAGATTGCGGGATCGCGCTGGGAAAGGTGATGTTAATTGCCTTGGGTGAGAAGAAGGGAATTAAACGGTATGGAGCCGGTTTTCATCCGAAAAACCCGTTTTCAGGTGAGGCTTATGTGCCCATGGATGAATGTTTAACACGTTGCGTGATCGATTTTAGCGGTCGGCCTTTTTTGGTTTGGCGGGGTGTGGATAAATTGGCATATAAAGTGCTGAGTCACGACGAAAAATCACAGGACATGTCGTCGCGCTTTCGGTTTGGGTTAGCTAAGGAGTTTTTTCAAGGATTTGCGAATGAAGCTCGGTGTAATTTGCATCTGGAATTGCTTTATGGCGATGAACCTCACCATGTGGTTGAGGGCTTGTTCAAAGCCTTTGCTAAAGCGGTAGATATTGCCTGTCAACGAGATCCGAGAATTACTAACCAAATCCCAAGCACCAAAGGTCAACTTTAGCAACACGGTTGAATAATTGTTGGACCGCTCCGTCAAAAATTAATGAAGAAACCGACGACAATCGATTACCCCACCGCGCCTGACGAGGTTCTCGTCAAATTGGCGCAAAAAGGTGACACGGTTGCCTTCGAGGAGTTGGTAGCGCGTCATCGGGACAAAATTTACGCTCGAGCGTTTAGCATGTTGCGGAACGAGCAGGACGCGATTGATGTTTCTCAGGAAGCGTGGATCAAAAGCTGGCAGCGGCTGATACAGTTTCAGGGTGACTCGAGTTTTGCGACTTGGATGACGCGCATCACGATTAACCTCGCGTTGGATCAGTTGCGTCGGCAGAAACGGGTCAAGACGGATTCGCTTGAACATTTGAATGAAGAAATGGGAGGGGTGGAACGTCAGATGCCGGTAGTGAATACAAACCCGTCGGAGGGTTTAGAACGGGGTGAGTTACGGGTCAAGATAGATAAAGCTCTGGGGCAGTTGAGCTACGAGCACCGGACGGTGTTGGTGTTACATGAATTTGAAGATTTAGAGTACAAAGTAATTGCAAAAAAAATGCAATGTTCGATTGGTACAGTAATGTCCAGATTGTTCTATGCCCGCCGAAAAATGGCAGCCCTGCTCGCGGGACTGAAGCGTGAGGAGTTTACTCAATAAAATGAACACAGACCAAATTCTGAAACTGCAGGCCTATCTGGATAATGAGGTCTCGTCCGGAGAAGCCCGCCGGATCGCCAATTGGCTGAGCCGTGACGCAGAAGCCCTTCAACTCTTTCAGGAATTGAAAGAGATCAAGGCGGCAATGGCTGAGAACGAGTTGACGGTCAGTGTGCCTGAATCCCGTGATTTTTATTGGTCGAAGATTCAACGAGGGATTGAGTCTGCCCCGGTTGCTCGCCCTACTGTGGCTCCTTGGTGGTTTCGAATCGGTTTACCGTTCGCGGCCGCACTGGCAACCCTCGCGGTTCTCATGTCGGTAACCACGTTCGATTTGCCTAGCCTCCGACTGAGGTCTGCGGTGTATGAGATTGATGGCTCCGGATCGGACGATGGATCGATTACCTTTCACTCCCAATCTGAAGGCATGACGGTAGTTTGGATTCCTAGCGGTCAGTATTGAGTTTTTTTTCACTTTCTCTACTGCTGCTCTCTATGCGTGTAAAATTGAGCGTCTCTCGATGGATTCTCGCCGCCGTTCTGGTGGCTTTTCTGGTTTTGAGTCCATCTGATACGGTTGCGGCCGAGACCAAATTTCAGGCTCGTTTAGTTTGGGGCACTGATGAGATGAAGCCGGAGAATCCGAATCTCAAGGAGATCGACGCCAAAACTAAAGAGAAGCTCAAGGCTGTTTTCAAATGGAAAAACTATTTTGAAGTGGAGACCCAGACTGTGGTAGTGGGGCCGAACGAGCTGAAGAAAGTTAAGATGAGCAGCAAGTGCGAAATCGAGATTCAGGAGCTTGGAAAAGATGGATTTGAGGTCAAACTTTTCGGTGAGGGAAAATTAACAAAAAAAGTAAAACAAGTGTTTCCGACCGGGGATTGTTTGGTTCTGGCCGGGGATGATAAAAACTCCAATGCTTGGTTGGTGATGTTGTGTCCATTGCAGAAATAGTGTTGGTGGAGTTAAACTCGTTGAGGCTCGTTTACGGGCTTATTTTTTATGGCAAAAGCACCCGATCTACAACTTAAAGTGGGAGATTTTGCTCCTGCGTTCACGGCAATCACACATGAGGGTAACGAAGTTTCGTTAGCTCAATGGATGGGAAAAAACGTCGTTCTTTTTTTCTATCCCAAGGATAACACCCCCGGGTGTAACAAGGAGGCTTGTGGGTTTCGCGACGCGTATGATTCATTCAAGGAGAAAAATACGATCATTGTTGGAGTGAGTCCCGATTCCGTAAAATCTCACGTCAAGTTTGTCGAAAAGTTTTCCCTGCCTTTTTTATTGTTGGCGGATGAGGGGCAATTGATTGCCCGAGCTTATGGGGTTTGGGGCGAAAAATCGTTTATGGGACGGCGATATATGGGTAACCACCGAGTTACATTTTTGATCGATATCACGGGGAAGATTAAAAAGATTTGGGGATTAGTTTCCCCTGCAGAGCACGCTCAAGAAATTCTCCCGGAAATCTGAGTCTGATACGCTCCCGAGCCGTTGGTTCTGAACTTCAATTATTCGTATCGAAGCGATTCGATAGGGTCTAGATTGGCGGCCTTGTAGGCGGGGTAGGTTCCAAAAACGATGCCCACAACTGAGCAGATTACGAGGCCAATAATGGTCCAGTCGATGGGGATTACGGGAGGTAGTTCGAGGTAAAAGGCGGCCATGTTTCCTCCTAAAATACCTAGGATGACACCGGCTATACCGCCCAGTTGACAAAGGACAGTGGCCTCCATAATGAACTGCGCCATGATATTACGCTTTTTAGCACCGACAGCCCGTCGGATTCCAATCTCTCGAGTGCGTTCGGTGACTGAGACGAGCATAATATTCATGATGCCGATGCCTGCAGCAAGTAAGGCAATGGAGCTGATGACAGCGACCCCGATCCGCACGCTGAAGGTGAATGTTTTAAACTGGGTGATCAGTGACTCATTTGAAAAGAGTTCAAAATCATCTTCTTTACTGGGGGCGACTTTGCGCACTGTGCGGAGGATGCCTCGGACTTGTTCCATGGTGTCTTCGTAGACGGCTTGGTTGGGTGCTTGCACGTAAACTGTCAGGCTGCGGGTGCTTCGTCCGTAGCGATCGAGACCTGTCGAGATGGGGATGACGGCGAACTTATCTTGGTTTCCTTGAGAACTCGACCCCTTGGGCGCAATGACTCCGACAACGGTGTAATTGATCCCATCAAACTTAACTTGTTCGCCGATGGCCGTCGCAAAAGGAAAGAGGTTGGTGGCGAGAGCGTTCCCGAGAACACAACAATGGCGTGAGTTCTGTAAATCCTCCTCCAACAGCGGGCGGCCTTCGTGGATTTCCCATCCTCGGGCCAAGAAATTTTCTGGACTGCCCCCCAAGAGTTCGACGCCTGGAGTGGATTTGGTGAAACGTGAACCTACTTCACCGGTCCACAAATCCGTTTCGATGCCAACATGGCTCGCGAGAGTTGCTCGTTCCTTCACTGCTTTGGCGTGTTGCATGGTGATCCTTTTGCGACGCCAGAATTTTTCAAACCCTTCAGGGCCACCGAAGTAGACGGGTGGAAATTGGGTAGCAGCGAAGGTGTTGGCACCCAGCCCGCTCATCTCGCCTTCGATCTTAGTTTGCATGACGCGCAGGGCGGTCATGACGACGATGATGGAGAAGACACCGATGAGCACGCCGAGCAAGGTGAGTATGGATCTCAGTTTATGCGCGGCGACCGCCTTGAGGGCCATGCTGAGACTTTCTCTAAGTTCGTCGCGAAACATGGGATCAGTCGTTGCGAAGGGCATCCACAGGGTTCATGCGTGCCGCCCGCCAAGCAGGAAGAAAACCCGAGACGATGCCCGTGAGTAGCGAAACGCCGACGGCAAGGCCGACGATGGGGAGTGATAAGGTGGCGGGAAGGAACTGGTTGATCACTAAGGTGATAGGAAACGCGATCGCGAGACCAAGTAGGCCGGCAAAGAGGCAGATTCCGGCAGCCTCGGTTAGAAATTGCATCAGGATCGTGCGACGTTTGGCTCCGATGGCTTTACGGATTCCGATTTCTTTTGTGCGTTCGGCGACGGAGACGAACATGATGTTCATGATGCCAATTCCGCCGACGAATAAGGAGAGCCCCGTGATGAAGAGACCTGCTGAGGCGATGATCCCTCCGACGCGATTGAATGTTGCGATGAACATTTCCTGCTGATTGATGGCGAAATTATCCTCAACACTTGGAGGCACATGGCGGAGCTTGCGCAGAATCCCTCGGATTTCCTCCTTAGAGTCCTCGATATGTTCCATGGAAGCGACGCGGATTTGAATTTCGTAGTCCGCGTCGTGTTGAAACGCGAGGGTGTAATAGCGCATGGGTACGATGACTTGGTTATCGAGACTAAAGGCACCAAGAAAGTTGCCTTGCTGAGCCATAATACCGACGATTTCGACCGTTGTCCCACCGACACGGATTTTTTTACCAAGGGGTGAAATGTTAGGAAACAGGTTCGTCGCGACGCCTGAGCCGATGGTGCAAATGGGTCGGCCGCCGTTCGCCTCAGCAGCATTAAAGAATCGGCCTTCTGCGATGGTATTCCCACCGATATTCACGAATTGTTCGTTACACCCGAGAACTGAGACTGACCGTGAAGTGCGGTTCTTATAGGTGACGGGAAGGCGACAGCCCGAGAAGGGTGTAATGGCTTTGATCAATGTGGCCTGTCGCGAAAGGGCTTCGATTTGGTCGAGGGTAATGAGGGGTCTTCGGTAGCTTTTCAACCAAGCTTCGCGGGAATCGTTGAACCAACTAAAGCGCTTGATAAAAAGTGTGTCGCTTCCCATGGACGAAATGCTCTTACGGAACGCGCCGTTGAGTCCTTGGATTGCGGTGGCCATGAGAGTCACGGTGACGATGCCGATGACAATGCCGAGAGTGGTAAGCCCGCTGCGAAGTTTATTCGCCCGCAGAGCGGCGAAGGAAATAACGGTCCCCTCCTTGATTTCCTGCCAGAGAGTCATGACTTGCCAACGGCGTGAAGGGCAGACACTCCGAGACTCGGTTCATCGCTGGCGATCAACCCGTCGCGTAGACGAATAATCCGGCGAGCGTGACGAGCGACAACTTCCTCATGAGTGACGAGGATAATGGTGTTCCCTTTGCGCCAGAGTTCCTCAAAAAGCACCATGATTTCATCCCCAGTCCGAGAGTCCAGATTGCCGGTTGGTTCATCGGCGAGGAGGATGGAAGGATTGTTGACGAGGGCGCGGGCGATCGCAACTCGTTGGCGTTGGCCGCCGGACATTTCGTTCGGTTTATGGTGAACTCGGTCGCCTAGGCCCACGTGATCGAGAACCTCAAGGGCGCGTTGGCGACGGCGGGCAGGGGGCATTCCTGAGTAGATCAACGGCAGTTCGACGTTGTGCAACGCATCGGAACGAGGGAGCAGGTGAAAACTTTGAAAGACAAAGCCAATTTCACGGTTACGCAGCTCGGCAAGTTGATTGTCATCCATGCGGCTGACGTCCGAGCCGTTGAGGTGGAATTCTCCGGAGGATGGAGTGTCAAGGCACCCTAGAAGATTCATCAGCGTCGATTTACCGGAGCCGGACGGCCCCATTATAGCAACGTATTCGCCGCGTTCGATTGAAACATCAATCTCGCGCAAGGCATGGATCGTCTCAGAACCCATGACGTAACGCCGTGAGATTTTTGTGAGTTGGAGCAGGGCCATGCGAATATTTCAGGGCTTGGTAAGACCCTCGGAAAGTTGGTTGATCTGCACTTTTTTTCCATCTTCCAAGTCGCGACTGATCATTTTGTAACCGCCTGAGACAACCTCCTGACCCACGCTCAGCCCTTCGGTCACTTCGATATAAGAATTATCACTGATGCCCGTCTTTACCTTGGTGATTTTGGCCTTCAGTTCCTCGATAAGAAAAACAACCTCGTCGGGTTTGATCTCGGTTTTGGCTTTTTGCTTGGTGAGAGCTGGATCGGTTTCCGGCTCCAATTTCTTGGGATCCAGTTTCGGTTTCTTAGGCAGTCGAGTTGTGACGGATTGGATCGGAATCGTGATGACGTTGCTCCGTGATCGCGTTTCAATCTCTGCGGTTACCGACATCCCGGGTCGAAAAATATCTTTGTCCGTGAGGAGGATTTTGACCTCAAACTTGGTGGCTTCGGTGCTGCCGGTGGCGGCGGAGGCACTCGACGAGCTGCCGGTTCCTGCATTCTTGGATGCATTCGCAATATCAGTGACGTGGCCTTTGAATTTTCGATCCCTAAAGGCATCGATCTCAAGGTGGGCAACCTGACCGATCACCAAAAGGGGTATGTCAATCTCTCCGATATCTACCCGGGCTTCGATGGCGTTTAGGTTGGCGATCGTCATGATTTCAGTCCCAGCCATCATCGCGGTTCCCACGACACGTTCCCCTAGTTGTGAACGGAGTTTGGTGATTGTGCCGTCGAGTGGAGAGTTGATCGTGGTTTTAGACAGGTCGTCCTCCGCCCGGGCTAACGCAGCCTTGGCTTGGGCTGCGCCGTGGATGGAAGTTTCATGAGTGGCTTTTTGAACTTCCAATGCTGTTTTGGCACTGAGGAAATCGGAGTCTGAAACTAGATTGGCTTCAAAAAGTTTCTTATGCCGTTGGAATTCGACCTCAGATTTTTGAAGGTTCGCCTCCGCTAGATGGACATTGGCTTGTGCTGATTTATAATTTGCTTCGGAGGAATTGCGGCCTGCAATGTAATTGTCGGGTTTCAACTTGAGCAGAAGGTCACCCGCTTTCACCAATTGGCCTTCCTTGACGGCGAGTGCGATGATTTCTCCGCTGACTTCCGGGTTAATCGTGACTTGAACTACGGGTTGAATTTTGCCATTTGCGAGCACAACCTCAGTCAGATTTCGCAGCGCAACTTTCTCCGTCTCGACCACGAGAGGTATCTCACGCCGTCGCATGAAGTATCCGGCGACGGTGGAGGCCACAAGAATCAGCACGATTGCCAATCCCACGTTTCGTTTTCTGTTGCTACGAGTTCCAGTAGTCATGAGTTTCAATTGGTAGACACGGCTGCTCCTCTACTTGTTTCAAGAATCAGGTTCTTTGAATGGATTGAACCCAATGTCGCCCCGAGTCCACATGGGTTTGACTGGTCGATACCTTATCGTTGGAACCAAAAAAAGCAACCGAGGGCATGAATTCGTTGCATGAAGCTCACTGGGGTTGTTCTGAGGGCTGGAACAAATTACAGCCTAAGATTGCTCGGACGAGGGTGGGAAGGATAAGCTGGGAGGGTGAAAGTTGGTTTACTGCAACTCAATTCGACCGTGGGCGATTTCGATGGAAACGTCACTCGCCTGCTCGCGGGTTACCTTGAGGCCTGTGCGCAAGGAGCGGAGCTAGTCGTTGCGCCCGAGATGTTTCTCTGCGGTTACCCACCGCGTGATCTGTTATTGAGGACGGATTTTATTCATCGCAACTTGGCAGCATTGGAGATTGCGGCTTCCCAAGTCGGTGAAATCCCATTGTGCGTTGGATTTGTGGATTGGAACGTGGAGCGACCCGGCAAGCCGTTGTTCAACTCGGCTGCGTTGTTGAGGTCTGGCAAGGTCGAGCAAAAGTTTCAAAAGGCTTTGTTGCCGACCTATGATGTCTTTGATGAGGCTCGGTATTTTGAGTCAGGCAAGGCTGGTTCAACGTTTATGGTTTCGGGTTGTCGAGTGGGTTTAACGATTTGTGAGGATATCTGGAACGACGCTGATTTTTGGCCAGAACGACTTTATCGACGTGACCCCGTTAAAGAACTGGTTGAGCAAGGGGTCGATCTTCTGGTGAATCTTTCGGCGTCCCCTTGGCATCAGGGCAAGGAGCGAACGCGCCTCGCAATGTTGCAACGAGTGGCGTCGGATGAGGGGGTGCCGTTGGTTCAAGTGAATATGGTGGGAGGAAACGACGAGTTGATCTTCGATGGTCAGAGCGTCGTGATTGATGGCGAGGGCCGGTGTTTGCACTGGGGCCGAGGGTTTCGAGAGGAAGTAGCCGTGATCGACACCTCCGGAAAGGGAGGCGCGCACGAGGTTGAAATACCGGAACGAGAAGCCCAGTTTTATCAGGCGCTCTCGTTAGGTATCAGAGACTATGTACAAAAATGCGGTTTTAAATCGGTGCTTTGTGGTTTATCGGGGGGGATCGATTCGGCACTCACCGCAGTGCTCGCGGTTGAAGCACTCGGTGCTTCGAATGTGATGGGTGTGGCGATGCCGTCTAGATATTCCAGCGAAGGGAGTTGGAATGATGCCAAGGTTTTGGCGAATCGATTAGGGATACGCTTCGAGGTGTTGCCCATTGAGCCCGCGTTCAAACTGATTGAAGAAGGGTTAGCCGGCGTTTTTGCGGGAAGAGTCCGCAACGAGGCCGAGGAGAATATTCAATCGCGACTGAGAGGTCTTACGTTGATGGCATTGTCGAATAAATTTGGCTCCCTTGTCCTCACTACAGGAAACAAATCCGAGATGGCGGTGGGTTACTGCACGCTTTATGGGGATATGTGTGGAGCACTGGCAGTCATTGCGGATGTGTTTAAAACTGAGATCTACGCCCTTAGCCGTTGGATTAACCGCGAGCGAGAGATTATTCCGATGAATACTTTAACGAAGCCCCCTAGTGCTGAATTGAGACCTGACCAAACGGATCAAGATTCGTTGCCGCCTTACGAGGTGTTGGATTCAATCTTGGAGGCGTTCATTGTGCGGAATTTGAGTCGCGCAGAAATCATGGCTCTGGGACATACGCCAGAAGTGGTGGATGACGTGGTGAACAAGGTGATCACCAGTGAATACAAACGTCGGCAGGCTTCGCCCGGACTCAAGGTCTCATCGCTTGCGTTTGGAATGGGGCGACGCATCCCGATCGCACAACGGTTTCGTAGTTAAGCCCGGATTGTTGTGAATCGAAACTACATTGATGCGATTTCTTGGCGGTTGGTGGCGTTACTCTCTAACGTGCTTAGCGGGTTGGTGGTGGCCGCCCTTTACACCCGTTATTTCAGCAAGGAAATGGCGACGGTCTTGCTCGCAGCACTGAATGTCATGGGTTACCTGTCGTTATTTGATGGCGGGTTCCGGACCGTAGCCAATCGACGGTTGTTAATCTCAACCCATGCAGCCGAGAAGACGCGAATCATCGAGGTGTGCCAGTCTTTATATACGGCGTTGGCCTTTGTGTTTTTTCTGGCGGCTGAAGTTTTGGTCAGTATGTATGCGACCACGCCCAATCCTCGCGAAGCCGGCGTTCCTTATGTTTTTTTCTTAGCGATGGGGCTGGTGGCAGCCTTGAATATTATTTGCGGTAGCCAGATGGGTTTGTTGCTGGGGTTGGGTGCCCAAAAACAAATGTTTATCCTGCAAACTATCATTGCTTGGGTGACATTGATCGCGTTGCAGTTTTGGCTCCGCATCGGTTATGGATATTGGTCGTTGCCGATGGCTTACCTCTCCCAATTAGTGGTCATCTGGCCGCTAACCTTGATGATGATTCGGCGTCAACAGCCGGGGTTAAAAGTTTTCCGTTGGAACTTTGGCGCGGACTTCAGGGCAGCGATCGCCGATATGCGACTGGATGCGTGGGCTTGTTTTCGAAGCCAAGCCTCTATTTTGCTCTTGTTCAGTCTCGATCAGTATTTCATCGGTGCCTATTGCAAAGGCTCGGCGGCTTACCTCGTGTTGGCTCGTTTTTTTGCGTATGTTCGGAGTTTGCTTCAGTCATTGGGAGAAGTTTCATGGCCGTTGATTGCTCAGAAAGAGGATATCGGACGTAAGTGGGGAATGCCTCTCCTGCGTTTGAATGGTTGGCTTTATGGGGCAGTTCTAGGTGCCATGTTACTGACGCTTCCAGGGTTCGTCCTGCGGTTTGCAACTCAGGAATATGAAGTCAGCCGAACGATTATGCTCCTTCTCGTCGGAAGGTTTTTAATCACCGGACTTTCCTCCCCAGTTTCTTATTTCTTGTTTGGCTTAGGAGATTTTGTGCAGGTGGCGCGGAGAATCGAACGTGAGTTGATCCTAGGAGTGGTTCTCGCGATTCCGTTTGCCTACAAGCGATCGGCGGAAGGGGTGGCGGCTGCGTTTTTAGTAGCTACGGTGGCGGGAACACTCTTCCCATTGATGAGTGACTATGCGCGGCGTGTTGGATATTCGGCCTGGTCGATGTTCATTCAGGTTTGGTGGCGGGGATTGCTGAGTTTTGGCATCAGTGTTAGCCTTGCCTTTTCGTTCCTACAACTTGGCTTGAGCGGATATGCTTTGGTCGTTGTGGGAGCCGTTGCGGCGAGTGGAGCCTTGCTGGTTCCGATAGGTTGGGCATGGTTGCGTGCGCCTAGTCTAACCGGGTTGCCTTGGTCGCAACGTGCGCGGTTTATCGTTGAGAATTTATAGAAACTCTATCATGGGCTTGCTAAGAAACATCAGAATCTGGACGCAAAAATGTCTGCTCGATCGAGGCTTTCTTCTGGAAAGAATCAATCGGACACAGGTCATTCCGACGGTGATCGCGGCCCCCGAATTATATCGGCGACCTGATGATTACAGCAGGTTACTGAAGCCATGGCATGACCCCGCCTATAGTGACGTATTCACAGATGAAGTGACTTCAAACACGATGTTATCGCCGATGAAGCTCTACTACCTTCATCGGTTCATTACGCAGGTGCGTGATTTACCGGGGGATGTTTTCGAGGCGGGGACCGGCAGTGGTGGGAGTTCGAGGCTGTTGCTCAATGCGGTCAAAAAACAATCGCAACACCGCGAGATGTGGCTTTTGGATACCTTTGAAGGATATCAAAAGGTTGATGCCGTTCGGGATGGTGCGCATGTGCAGGTGAACCAATGTCGTTGTGCAAGTTTTGAGGATGTACACCGATTGCTGCAGGAGCCCACTGTGCCTGTGCATTTAATTAAGGGATTGATTCCAGCGACTTTGGATGAGGTGAAAGCGGTCACGTTCGCTTTCGCGCACATTGATGTGAACCTGCATGAGCCGACACTAGCGGCATTCGAGTTCTGCCTTCAGCGGCTCGTTCTCGGAGGCATTATCGTGTTTGATGATTACGGTTGGCCTGCGACCTATGGGGCACGCTGCGCGATCGACGAGGTAGCAACCAAGCACGGGCAGAATATCATCTACCTAGGAGAGCAAGCGTTTTTGATCAAACGTTAATGAGGAGGCGTGCCGGTGGCGGCGGGTTTCCGATCACGTAGTTGCGTCATTGGTTTTTCCCAAAGTCGATAAATCAACGCGGCGGTGGCAAAAGCAATCACCCAAATTAAGAGGCACCGAATGATTGGGTTTTTGTAGGGAGCAAACGGAATGATTTCCGTGCAAACGTATTGTAACAACCGAATGACCGGAGTATGGCAAAGGTAAAGCGAATAGGACCACAGGCTGATGTGGCGCACAGTTTTGGCGAAGCAATGGTTCTGGGTTCGGATTGTCACCAAGGCAGGCAGGAGTAGAGCTGTGGCGAACGAAGTGAGAAGCGTGGGCAGCGCACGGTTGTACCAAAAGGTGGAATCAAGAGGCTGGAATCTAATGAGATGTATGGCGACACCGAGCAAGAGAATGATGCCTACTGGCCATAACCGTTCCGCTTTTTTCCACCAATGCGCGTGCGTAGCGGCGAGATATGCCGCAGCGACTCCGATCATCATCGAATCAAGCCGGTAAATTACTACCTTGCGAATGGTTTCATCCCATGACCCTTCGATCCAACCGAGGCAACGGAGTCCGAAAGGAAGAATTAGCATTAACAGGAGCACCAAACCAAACCGGCTAGGTTTTCGGTTCCAGACCGTGAACCCAACCACAAAAACGGGAAACACTAAATAAAACCACTCCTCGACGGCTAGGCTCCAAGATTCTTGGAAAAAAATAGGGCAGGGCCACCCTAAGTTTTGGGAGAAAAATAGGTAGTTCCAATAGGATACAATGGAGACAGAGCCAAACTTCGCCGCCCAAGCCAGATTAAAAACTAGGAAAATGGCGTAGTTAGGAACAGTGCGAAACCATCGACGCTTCCAAAATTCCCACACCCCTGCGAATGTCCCGAGTTCTCCTCGCTGTAACATTCGGATCAAGATTCCTCCAATCAGAAACCCACTGAGAACAAAAAACAGTTCAACCCCTAGATACCCAGAAACAGCGGCGATGGTTGGAATGATAGGGAAGGTGGAGCCGCCGGGGAGGGTGTGTGCCGTCAGGACGAGCAGGATGGCAGCAGCGCGGAGCAGGTCGAGACCGAAGAGGCGTGTGGTTTCTTCGCGGTCGGTTCGGGTTGCGTTAAGATTTTGTGTTGGTGACGGCGGCATGGGAGATGGACGCCGCGAGACTAAAGCGGGAACTGCGCCGTTTCAAGATCGCCTTCCATGGATTATTTCGGATGGAATGTAATGCTAACTAGTTGTTCCGGATGATGAGATCCACGAGTTCGCCGGGGATTAGTTTCATACCTTCGGGGATACTCACGGCGATGGGGAGTGCGATCTCAAAGGTTGTTCCTGGACGGAGCAGTGCTTGCGTGACTGGCTCCATCTGGGGGCCTACGGCTGAGATCTCAGCCAAGGCTTGCTCACGTTTACTGGATCGTCGACGCACTGTGACTTCCATTCCGTCACGAGGCTCAAAAGGGAGTGGAGTATGTAAAAACGCGATAATACGAGGGGTTTCCTCGCTGACAATGGCAATAATTGTTTCGCCAGTGACCACGTTTTGCCCCGAATACCTTGCAATAAGATTCACGCGTCCGGAGACCGGAGCGCGAATGACGATTAGTTGTCTTGTCAGGTGTGTTAATTTTTCTCGATCGGTTTCGATTTCAGCGAGAAGTTGGGCGGATCGAGAGTTCGTGCTTGATGGAGAAAAGGAGTTGCCGTAATGCCGCGCTTCATCGAGTTTTAATTTTAGGATGTCACTATGCTTTTGGGACTGGTCAAGACGGGCTCGTAACCCGTCGCGACTTCGCAAGGACTCCTCGTAGACGAGGCGGGGGATGACTTGTTCCTGAACGCCTTTTTCCAACGAGAGCAGGGTTTTATCCAGTATTTTTAGTTCAGCTCGGGTGGCTTCGATGTCCACCAAGTCACGGTTAAAAGCGAGACGCAGGCTTTCGTAATCAAAAGCCAGACGATCCTGACCCATCATCGTGCCCAACTCGGCTTGAGCCATGTCGAGCTTGGTGCGGAGTTGGTTTAACCTGAGATCCTCAGATCGGTAATCCGTAACAATTAGTTCTGCGATGGGATCACCGATGGTCACTGTTTGAAATCGTGTGACGAGTAAATTGGTTAGAACCCCATTTTCCGGAGCAGTGACATTGGCGATAATGGATTCGGTTTGGCCGGTCGTCGTTGGAGCGGTGATGTTGGTTTTCCAAAGGGTTCCAGCCCAGATGAAAAAGACAACGAACACTAACAACGGGAGATATCGAATGCGAAATTCCCGCCATTTTTGGCTCGGGGGTGTCGGAATGATGGGGAGTGGATCCATGGGTTTAAATTTCAGATTCTTCTTCAGATTTCAAGCCCGTGAGGCGTGACACACCGGGCAGTGTTCGGAGTTCCATCAACAAATCATCCATCCGATTCGTATCTCGAAGCAGGAGGCGGTAAGAAAGATCTGTGCCCTCGTAGCCCTCGTTGGAACGTTGGCTGGCACACGTTGTTTTCAAACTGTGACGATGCAACAAATTCTTTAGCTGAGTCAGCTCCGTCACAGGACGCGACCAGTGAAGATTAATGATCATGTCATAGCGCAGGCGGGAACCAAAGGCCGTATACCAAAGGTAAAGCATGATGAATGAGATCAATAGACATCCGCTGACTGCGGTTGCAAATTTCATCGTTCCTGCAGCCATGCCGATCACAATGACAGAAAGCACGTAGGTGGTGTCGAGAGTGTCACGCAGAATGTTGCGAAAACGCACAATCGCGAACACCGCCATCAGGCCGAAGGCGGTCACGAGATTGTTCGACAATACCATCATCACCATCGCCACCACGGTAGGGATGACCACTAGCGAACCCACAAACGAGCGTGAGTAGGACAAGCCCGTGTGGGTGATCATGTAAATCCACGCGATCATGTGCCCTCCCATAAAGGCGAGCAATAGACCGAGCACCATCGCCGGAATATTTAAGGGTGCGGAGGCAAAATCTCCGCGTAATAGCCATTCACTCATGATTTAAACAAATGTCGCAGCCAGTCCTTGTGCCGCGACCAAGGTCAGGACATTGGACGGTTCAGATAAAAATGCAGGTTTAGCCGCTGGTACCCAGGTAGTGGCGAACGCATGGGTGAGTCGATGCTCGCCCAACAATTCTACGCCTTCCGCATACTTCGCCGCGCCGCACTGGGTCAGACCAAAGACTCGGACTAAATCCTTAAACCAATCGGGAAAACGGTTGGTGAACTTCAGTTCAAGCACCACCGAATCACCAAACACACGTACGGGATTCACCATCTTTGTCTCAAACCGAGCACACGGTTCAGGATCGCAGAGCACCTCCCGATCCATTGTGACGCGGACAGAATTGTCGTACCGGCTAATCCAAGCCTCTCTCATATAAAAAATATGTGCCATTGGTCGAGCACCCAAATGAGACATTAACCTAGAAAAATTTTGGAGTGCGCTGAATTGACGCGGATCTTTGGAAAGCAAATGCGAGGGCTCGGGCAGTTGGCCCGCAAGGAGTCGATCGGCAAATTCCCGGCGCACACCGCCCCGTTGTTTGGCGATGGTGTTATTCAACCTGCGCTTAATCTCAAAGAAAACTGGCGATTCATTTTGGTTATCGTAGAACCGCAACCTCAATTTGTACCGGTTCTTGTCGCCGTTAATGGTCCAATGAAAGGTCGAAAGGTTAGGCGAATCCAAGTAGAGGCTATGCACCGGATAGGAGAAATTCGGTTGCGTTGCGCCGAACTCGTCAATGTCCAAATATCCCGCGACAAAATCACGCAGCGCACGTGCGACGTGTTCTGGAATGATATACTTGAGCTCAAAGCGCGAGGCCTGCAACTTGTCCTCAGCCATAGCGCAGAGACCTCTTTCTCTCAGTATTAAGAATATTTTGGTCGTTTCGCACGTTTTCCGTTACCTAATCGTAACATCTGGAGCAATAATCTGCAAAACTTTTGTCGCGCTTCAAATGCATCTGTCAGGAATTGAGCAATTTCAATGCCAGTGAGCGTGAAGCGATTGCTACAGCTCTCCACGAAGCCGGCTTCTTTCAGAATCAGGGTAAGATCTGTAGGGAAAGGTTTTTGTACCAAGCCTCACTTGCAGGGCCGCCGTGAATCTGTAGGCCGATGATTCCGCCTGCGGGAATGTTTGGCTCTGCCTCGACATAGTCGACTGTTTTGATGGCATTAAGCCAAATTTGAATCCGTTTGCCGTCGCACCGAATTTTGTAGTGGTTCCATTGGTCACGATGAATTGCTTGAGCGAGAGTGGCAGCGTCGGGTTTGGCCAAGACTTTGTTCCGGCGAGATTCATCATAAAGGCAACCCCACCAAGCAGGATCCCCCAAATCTGCCTGATATCCGCTGACTTCGTGATGGTTGGGGATGCGTTGGGTTCGAAATTGAAATCCTGCATTAGCACCGTTTCCGATCAACTTAAAATCGAGTTCGGCGACAAAATTGGTGTAGGAACGAGTGGTGCAAAGAAATTCGTTGCGTGGAATGGCTGCCTTTAGTGTTCCACCGACCAAGCATCCGTTCTCGATTCTAAAAGTCTTGTTGGTGTCACCCTCCCAACCCGCGAACGAAACACCGTCGAAGAGCTGGGTAGGGGCCGCCTGAGCTTTCGGGTTGCAAAGGAGAACGGTAAGCAAAGCAACAGCGATGATTTTGATCATAAGAGTGCTCTGATCGTAGCGAAGTTTCCCCAGTTTGCAAAAGAATCCCATGGTTTTCAGAGAAAAATGGTTACTGGCGTTCGTATTCGCCTTTTCCCAATCGTTTGAGCACTGTGAATCCGGCTTTTTTTGCATCGCTAAAGGAAACCGGTTTGGAATGTCGTGGGGTGTTGACCTGAGAGATGATTTTTCGGACGGGCTTACGGCAGAGCGGACATGCCGTCAGTGTGGGCCGTTCTATCGGTCTGTTAAGAGTGAATTTGCCATTGCACACCTTGCAATCGCCTTCACAAAGTTCGTATTCATAGAGTGGCATGGAATTAAATCAGGAATTCTTTGGGACTTCGTTGGGCGGAAGAACCTTGGTTCCTTTCCGAGCTAAGTAAAGCCAGGTGAGGTGTGAGAGTAGAATCAGCACTGCGATCAGTCCGTCGATGGGCACCGGGAAACCAGAACTGGAAGGTTGCTGGAGAATGGTCCGAATGCTGAGAAACAAAACCACCATCGCACCGAGCGACGGAAACAGCCACAGCCACGAGAGCAATCGCCATCCCATACGGCGACGAATTGCGATCGTTTCGGGATCAAGAAGTTCAGCATTCACGCGTTAGGTTCGCCAAAATGCAACACCAACCACTTGCACCCTGCGAATGGTTACACGTCGCAGATATCCACGCCCTGTCGGAGTGAGGCGATGGCGTCTGCGCGTTTAGGGATAAACTCTTGAGCAACATGGCCTTTATATCCGGTGGCCACAATCGCTTTCATGATCGCTGGGTAATTCAACTCCTGCGTCTCATCGATCTCAGCCCGTCCAGGAACGCCCCCTGTGTGATAATGCGCGATGTAAGGATGGAATTTTTTGATCGTCTCGATGACATCCCCTTCCATGATCTGCATGTGATAAATGTCGTAGAGGAGTTTGAACCGATCAGATCCCACGGCTTTGCAAAGTTCCGCGCCCCACGCAGTGTGATCACATTGGTAATCCTTGTGATTCACTTTGCTGTTGAGCAGTTCCATCACCACGTTGACCCGATGCTTCTCGGCTATCGCAGCGATCTTTTTAAGGCCGATGGCACAGTTTTTGAGACCTTCCTCATCGCTGAGTCCAGCGCGATTTCCAGAAAAACAAATCAAATTTAACAACCCCGCATTGGCGACTAGCGGGATGACTCGTTCGTAACTTTCGATCAACTGAGGATGGTTCTCAAGCCGGTTCCAACCCTTCTCAATTCCCATCCCCGCGCCGTTCGCCATTGCACAAGTCAGCCCGAATTTCTTCAGGGTAGGCCATTCGTCTGGGCCTTGGAGTTCGATGGACTGCAACCCCATTTCTTTCCCTGCACGACAAAGGTCTTCCAGTGGAGTTTTGCTGTAGCACCAACGGCAGACCGAATGATTGATGGCTCCTTTTCGCGGCAGCGCGGCCCTGAGTTCACTGGGCAGTGTGGCCGAGGCCAGCGTGGCCAGGAGCGCGGTCATCGTTGCACTTTTTACCGCAGAACGGCGAGAAACGAGTTGAGACATAAAATCACTCCGGCCAGGGGTTTCGGTTAATGGTCACAACCGCAACCGTGACCGCACGATTCGGCTTCAAATTCCGACTCTTCGGGAACTCGTCCGAGTTCCAAAGTTTTGGTCACATACTGCTGCACTGATTCTTGAATTTTTTGCATCTCCTGTTGCGCATCGATAAAGCCTTTCACTACAGCATTTTCGAGCACAGTAACCCGCAGAGTTTCGTAGCTTTTTAGTTCATCGTCCGTCAACTTGACCCCTTGATGTTGCTTGTGGTGCATGTGTTCGCCACATTCCACTAATTCCTGATACTGACCACGTGATTTATCATCAGCCATGAAGGTATCGATACTGTGGCGCAACGATTTTGAATCCGGTTGATCCAGAATTGTTTGGCAAAGTTCGCGAATTTTTCCAATAAGTGCGGTGTCAGCAGTGGCAGTTGTCATAGTCTTTTCTACTTCAATCCACATTCCACCGCTACCCATCGAGTGTCAAGAGTCAAACCAAGCGTGGACGAGTGGGTTGGATTCTAATACCATTAAGGAACAAAAGTGCCCTGCGCTTTTATTACCGAAGCAACTGAATCGATGCCAAAGCTTACTCATTTATTCGAAAACAACCGAGAATGGTCTGCGCATATCAGGGAGAAAAATCCGGATTTTTTCCGCAAACTTTCGCAGCAACAGTCTCCCGGGTATCTCTGGATTGGTTGCTCGGACAGTCGAGTGCCCGCGAACGAAATTGTGGGGTTGCTTCCAGGGGAGTTATTTGTCCACCGCAATGTGGCGAATCTGGTAGTTCACACGGATCTGAATTGCCTTTCAGTCATGCAATTTGCTGTCGATATTCTCAAAGTGCGACACATCATCGTCTGTGGCCATTACGGATGCAGTGGCGTCCTTGCAGCCTTTCGTCGTGAGCGGCTAGGGCTGAGTGACAATTGGCTGCGTCATGTCGAGGACGTGCGCCTTAAACACCAGCAACTGTTAGCAGGTATCTCGAACCACAGCGAAGCATCCAATCGATTGTGTGAACTCAACGTGATTGAGCAGGTTGTAAACGTTTGCCAAACCACAATCGCTCGTGATGCGTGGGAACGCGGTCAGGAGTTGACCGTCAATGGGTGGATCTACGGCCTGCAGGATGGGATTCTGCGTGATCTCAACATCACCGTGACCGATTTTCACGAAACTATTCCCACCTACCAATCAGCTCTTTCCGCCTTGGCATAAGGGGGATTTCAAGCACTTGCCTTCTCACGATTCAAATCGTGCGCCTCTGGGCTGATTTGACACTTAGCCGGATCGGGTTATGGATGTTTGGAAGGCTTATGCAAACAGACAAGATGACCCCAAAGACGCAGGCAGCGTTGCAATCTGCCAAAGAAATCACTCATGAAATCATGTTGACCGGGATAGGCCGGTAGCAGTTTCTTGTACTCAGCGGAGTATCGGGCACAGCGCTCAGGCAAAAGGCTATCTGAAAATGACTGGCAAAGGGCCAGGAATTTGAGGCTGCAGGGGAGACAGATTTCGTGGGTGCGCCGCACAAGGTCGATTTCGT
>Ga0114966_10000694_pt1 | contig 32268 bp, 24 predicted proteins | sample M_130207_XF_Meta_FD_87029 | JGI IMG/M metagenome (GOLD analysis project Ga0114966, IMG submission 87029) | Freshwater microbial communities from Lake Montjoie, Canada to study carbon cycling - M_130207_XF_MetaG | ecosystem: Environmental > Aquatic > Freshwater > Lake | place: Lake Montjoie... | reverse complement strand
TGCTGAGGCTTTGAGGCGGTCTTTGACCTCGTCCCAGAGTGCGGCGTTGCGGAGTGATCGTTCGACGATGTCGTCGAGTTGGCTTTTCTTCTTGACGCCGTTGATGCGCGGGCCGTAGGCGACATTGTCGTAGATGCTTTTGGGGAACGGGTTTGGCTTCTGGAACACCATGCCGATGCGGCGGCGCACTTCGACCGCGGACACCTGCGGGTCGTAGAGGTCGATGCCTTGGTAGGTGAGCGTGCCTTCGACGCGGGCGCCAGGGATGAGGTCGTTCATGCGGTTGAAGCACCGCAGCACGGTGGTCTTCCCGCAGCCCGATGGGCCGATGAACGCCGTGATCTGGTTCGCGCTGATGTCGAGGTTGACATCATGCACGGCGCGAAACTTGCCGTAGAACACGTTCAGGTCGGTCGCGGTGAACACGGCGTGGTGATCACTGGCGGCGACGGTGGCAACGGTCTCGAGACGTTGGGTAGGCACGGATACTCCAATTCTTGCAGCAGGTCCGGATGTCATGGTGTTGTTCACGATGGCTCCTAGCGCTTCAGCGCGAACCGGGCGGTGATGAGTCGGGCAGCGAGGGTCACGAGGAACGCCAGGCTGAGCAGGGTGAAGGCCGCACCCCAGGCGCGGGCCTGCGCGCCCGCGAACGGTTGCTGGGCATTGGTGAAGATCTGTGCGGAGAGCGCCGTGTTGACGCCATTGAACATGTTGGCGTTCACCGTGTTGGTGGCGCCGACGACGAACAGGATCGGCGCCGTCTCGCCTGCCGCGCGAGCGATCGCCAGCAGACATCCCGACACCACACCGGGGAGCGCTGCGGGCAACGACACGGTGAGGATGGTGCGGCTCCTGCGCGCCCCGAGCGCGGCAGACGCTTCGCGCAAGTTATTTGGCACGAGCTTCAACATCTCCTCGGTGGAGCGGATGATGATCGGCAGCATCAAGAACGCAAGCGCGAGCGAGCCGCCGAAGGCGTTCTGCTTGAAGCGCAAGGTGTAGAGCACGTACACGAACAGGCCCATCACCACCGACGGCACGCCCGTCATCACCGTGGCCATGAAGCGAACGATCTTGCCGAGGCGACTTCCAGCGCTGTACTCGTTCAGGTAGATCGCGGCGAGGATGCCTACGGGTACGGCCATGACTGCGGCCACCGTGGTGATGAGCACCGTGCCGATGATCGCGGGGCCGATGCCCGGGCCCTTTTGCCGCGTGACAATCGGGATGTCCTTGGTGAGGAAGTCGGGGCTGAGCTGTGATGCACCCTTCGAGACGACGGTGTAGAGCACCGCAGCAAGTGGTACCAGGATGGCTACGACCGACAGTGCCATGAGCACGGTCATCGCCGTGTTGGTGACGGTGCGGCGCGAGCGGCGCGGTGCGAGATCGGCGGCGGTCAGCATCAGCGAGCCCCTTGGCTCTTGGCGGTCGAGCGGTTCACGATGAACGCGGCGAGGAGGTTGACGAGGATGGTCACCGCGAACAACGTGACTGCGAGGCCGATGAGCGCAGCCCGCCAATTTCCTTCGGCCTCGCCCCATTCGTTGGCGATGCGAGCAGGCAGTGCGTCGCCGGAGGCGAACAGGTTGGCCGAGATGTTATTCGCCGAACCGATCACCAACGCAACCGCGATGGTCTCGCCCATCGCGCGGCCCAGGCCGAGCATCACCGCGCCGACGAGGCCGTTCTTCGCGTGGGGCAGCACCACGCCGCAGATCATCTCCCAGCGCGTCGCGCCGAGTGCGTAGGCGCCTTCGCGGTCGCTCGGTGAGCACGTGTCGATGACCTCGCGGGCGAGCGAGGTGATGATTGGCGTGATCATCACCGCGAGGATGACGCCGGCAGTCATGTAGCTGCGGCCGTGCGACGAACCGAAGAGGCTGCGCAGCCCGGGGATGGGGTGGACCGCAGAAGCGATGTTGTCGTAGAAGCCCGGCACGACCTTGGCGAACACAAGGATTCCCCACAGACCGAACACGACCGACGGAACGACGGCAAGCAGATCGACGGTGTAGATGATCGGCCGGCGCCAGCGTGCGGGCACGACCTGCGTGGTGAACAGGGCGATGCCGATGCTCACGGGGACGGCGATCACCAGGGCTATCGCGGACGCGACGAGTGATCCGTAGAGGAAAGCCTTCGCGCCGAACTGGTCGGCGTTCGGGTCCCACCGTGACGACGTGAGGAACCGGAAGCCCATGAGGTCGAACGCAGGAAGTGCACGACGAACGGTGGTGACGGCGATAGCGCCGAGCACCACGAGCACGACCAGACCCGCGGCGATCGTCGCGTAGCGAAACGCGGCATCGGCGCGGCCGACGCGGCCGGTGAACGGTGCCGGGGGTGCGGTCGAGCCGGTCATGGCGCGGTGATCCGATCCAGTTGGGTGACGGCGCGAGCGGCAAGCGATGCGGGGATCGCCGCGTAGTCGACGCTGTCGGCCAGCTTCTGCGCGTCGGTCAGGAGGTAGAGCAGGAAGGAGCGCAGCGTCTCGGCTTGGGTTGCGGTGCCCTGCTTGGCGTAGACGAGTATCCAGGTCGGGGCGGTGATCGGATACGACGCGGCGCCATCGGCCCACAGTGGGTCGTAGCTCAGGTCGTCGTTGATCTTGGCCCCTTCCACTGCGGCGGATGCGCCGGCCAGCGTCGGGGTGACGTAGGCGCCGGTCTTGTTGGCGACCGCCGCGAACTTCATCTCGGTGGCGACGGCATCGGAGTAGTCGACGTAGCCAACGGCGCCTTTCGTGTCCTTCACGATCTGGCTCACACCGGCGTTGCCGTTGCCGGCCTGGGTGTCGGCTGGCCAATCGACGGTGGATCCGCTCTTGAGCTTCCACGCGCCGCCGGCGTTGGTGCCCACGGCCTTCTCGAGGAACTTCGTGAAGTTCTCCGTGGTGCCCGAGCCATCGGAGCGATGGGCGACGGTGATGCCGCCCTTCAGCTTCGCCGCGACCTTTGGGTTCTCGGCGACGATCGCCGGGTCGTCCCAGGCGGTGACCTCGCGCTGAAAGATCTTCGCGATGGTGGCCGGCGAGAGGTTGAGTTCGCTGATGCCCGACAGGTTGTAGGCCACGGTGATCGGCGCGATCACCGTGGGGAAGTAGAGGAACTCGCCGCCTTTGTACTTGACCCGGTCAGCGTCCTTGACCAGGCCGTCGGAGCCAGCCCAGTCGACGACGTTCTCCTGCAGGTCGGTGCGGCCCTTGCCCGATCCACCGCCGCTGTAGGTGATGGTGGTCGCCTGGTGCTGCTTCAGGAACTCGTAGATCGCGACCTCGTAGAAGGTCTTCGGGAACGTGGCGCCCGACCCGTTGAGTCGCCCGCCGAGCGTGTCGGTTCCGCCGCCCGACTCGTCGCCGCAACCAGTGAGCCCGAGTAGCCCCACCAGCACGATGGCCACGAGCGAGACCGTGGCCATCCGGGACGTGCGCAGGCCGCGACGAGCTGCCGACGAAGGGGTAGTCGACATGTGGCCAGGATATGAACAACAGGTGGCGGTGAGTCGCTGTCAAAGTGAACGTTACGTGAACGAGACGGGAACAGTGCGTGACGGGTGGGCCGCGTACCTGTCAGGCGAGCGGGTGCAGTAGCGCGGCGCGGTCGCGCAGCTCGAACTTCAGCACCTTTCCAGTGGCGTTCAGCGGCAAGGCATCGACGATCTGGACGAAGCGTGGCGCCTTGTAGTTGGCCATCTCCTCGCGACACCACGCGATGATCGCCTTGGGATCGGGAGTCGTGCCGGACTTCGGGATGACGAAGGCCATGCCCACCTCGCCGAGGCGAGCGTCCGGCACGCCGACTACGGCGACCTGGCCGATCTCGGGGTGGCGCAGCATGCTGTTCTCGATCTCCGCCGGGTAGGCATTGAAGCCGCCGACGATGAACATGTCCTTCACGCGATCGGTGATGCGGATGTAGCCGCGGTCGTCCATGTCGCCGATGTCGCCGGTGTGCAACCAGCCGTCGGCGTCGATGACCTCCGCGGTCTGCTCGGGGTCGTCGAGGTAGCCCTTCATCAACACGTAGCCGCGCACGACGATCTCGCCGGGCTCGCCGCGTGGCATTTCGTTGCCGTCGGGGTCGACGATCCTGACCTCGACGTCGGGCACGGCGCGCCCTGATGTGTTGGCGATCGTCTCCGGGTCGTCGTCGGCGCGGCACATCGTGGCGGTGCCGGTGGTCTCGGTGAGGCCGTAGCCGGTGACGACGACCTCGAAACCGAGCTTCTCGCGCATCTGGCGGACGAGCTCGACCGGCACCGCAGCGGCACCCGTGACCGCGAGCCGCAAACTCGAGAGATCGAACGACTCGAGATCGGGGTGGTTGAGGATGGTCTGGTAGATCGAGGGCGCGCCGGGGATCATCGACACGCGCTCGGCTTGGACGCGAGCCATCATCTGCGGCACGTCGAACACGGCCTGCGGTATGGCACACGCGCCCTTCATGAGCGACACGAGGATGCCGCAGTGCAACCCGAACGAATGGAAGAACGGGTTGACGATCAGGTAGCGGTCGCCGGCCCGGAGGCCGATGAGCGTGGCCCACACGTCGTACACGCGACACACCGTGTCGTGCACCAACATTGCGCCTTTCGGTGCACCAGTGGTGCCCGAGGTGAAGAGGATGTGGCACACGTCGTCGGGCTTTACGGCTGCGCTTCGCGCAGTGAGTGCCTCGTCGGCGACGGCAACGCCGCGCGCGACGAAGTCGGCGAACGAGATGCAGCCATCGGGCACCGGGCCGCGCAGCACCACGATCTCGCGCAGGTCGGGCAGTTCCTCGTTCGCCGACTGCAGCATCTCGACGTAGTCGGCGTCGAGGAAGTCGGTGACTGTGAACAGGATCTGGGCCTGCGACCGGCGCAGCACAAAGGCCGCCTCGCGGCCCTTGAAGCGGGTGTTGATCGGCACGAGCACCGACGCCGAGAGGTACCCGCCGAGCGCCGCCACGGCCCACTCGCAGACGTTCGGCGCCCAGATGGCATAGACGTCTCCTTGGTCCATGGCGCTCGCCATGAACGCCCGCCCCGCGGCGCGAGCCCGTTCGCCGTACTCACGAAAGTTCCACCGTTCGTCGCCGTCGACCATGGCGTCGAGGTCGGCGAACCGTTCGCAGCCATCCGTGATCAGCTGCGGGATGGTGTGCCAAGGGGCGGTATCGGTGCTCACGTGGTTCTCCTACGGCAGCGCGGGGCGTGCGGATTGTAGAGGTCGGGGCCTGCTGGGGCCTGCTGGGAGGGACGAGTCCTCAGCGCCACCCGTATCCATGCAACGTGCATATACTGACGTCCTGGGCCGAGGCGGGAACCGCGCCGGTCGGACCGCTAGCGTTTGCCGTCACATCGCGAGGGGAGGGCACCATGGCAATCGAGATCCTGCTGCCCACGCCTCCGAAGGCGGCCGACGCGCACTCGGTGGTGTTCGACTACGGGCGCCGCCTCGAAGGCGCCCAGGTCGGCCTGCGCCTCGATCGCTCATGGCGGGCGTATTACACCGTCGTCGACGTGTGGACCGAGCTGTTCCAGCGCGACGGCGCCACCGTCCACGTGCTCTGGACCGGCGACCGCGCCGGCCCCGAGGCCGAGCTCACCCGCAACGACGTCGAGGAATGGTCGCGCCTCGTCGAGATCGGCGTCGTCGGTCTCGGCAATTGAGGTTCGTGCACCGCGTGGAGTGTCCACGACACCGTCACTGTTGAAAAGCTCGGCAAACCGGCCGTGGTCGTCGTGACCGCGGAGTTCGACCGGTTCGCCACCCAGATCGCCACCCATCATGGTCACCCGAGTCTGCGAAAGCTCGTGCTTCCGTATCCACTCGAAGGCCTGCCCGAGCAGGAGCTGCTTCAGATTGCTACGGACGCGTACCCAACTCTCCGCGAACTCATCGGTGCCGCAAGCTGACGCGCTGGCCGCCGATCGCGTCACCGTCGAATCCGATGGGCTCGAGCTCTACGAGCTGTCGCTCCGCGATCAGTGGGGCGACGGTCTGCCATCGCTCGCGCCCACCGAAGACCGCGTGCGGGCATTGCTCGCGTCTACCCCGTGGCATGCCGACGACGTCATCGGCGTCCTGCCGCCGAAGCATCGCGAGGCCACGGTCGAGCTCGCCGCAATCAACGCGGCTATAGCGGGCGTCGCTCCCGAGGGATTTCCGTATCTGATCGCTGCGCTCGAAGCGATATGTGAGCCCGAGTTCAACCTTTACGGCCTCACCACCACCACCTCGAGCGTCATCCCGATGCTCATGGTGAACGGTCCGTCACGCGATCGAGCGGGCATCGACTACGGCCCCGGCTGCATGGGTGGTGCCGCGGGGCGCGGTTCGAGCACCATTGGTCGTGCGCTCTCGCTGTGCTTGCGCAACATCGGTGGCCAGCGCGTGGGCGACACCTCGAAGAGCGTCTTCGGTCAACCCTCCCGCGCGTCGGGTTTGTGCTTCGGTGAATGGGAAGAACGCTCGCCGTGGCCCTCGCTGGCCGAGCAGTGGGGGTACAGCCGCGACGCCGACGTGGTCACCGTGCATGGCGGCAAGGGCACGTCGCCGCTCGCCGACGTCAACTGCGATGACTCGCGCGACCTGCTGTACCTCATCGCCAAATCGATCGCGATCCCGCTGTCGAACAAGTTCCTCACGCCCATCTCCGGCAACGGGCAGACCGTGCTGGCGATCAACCCCATGTGGGCCGAGCGATTCGGTCGCGACTTCCCTGACATCGAGGATTGCCGCAGTTTCATCCACGAGCACGCGTGGCAGCCGATCGACCTGTGGCCCGCGAAGAACCAGGAGATCCTCTACGCGAAGAACCGCGTCGACGACAAAGGCCGCGTCGCGCTCAACGAGCGCGCCGACCAAGTCGTCATCGTGGTCTGCGGTGGTTTGGGCAACCTGCACGCGATCGTGCTGTCGAGTTGGGGCGACAGCGAGTTGGCGCATCGTCAGGTCGTCTGGGCACCGTAGATCACTCGGTTACGCCCGCAGACTCGCGGTCCCACGTGGTCGCGGTGACCCCGCGTTCGCGCAGCTCGGTCTTCTTCACCCGAAGCGACGTTTCGACGCGCGGGAAGTCGTCGACCACGTCGACGTAGCGCGGCACCATGAACCGAGGCATGCGGTCGGCCAGGAACGCAACGAGCTCAGCTGGGTCGAAGGTGGTGCGGTCGCGCACGATGACCGCGACAAAGACCTCGTCCTCGCCGAGCGCGGCCGGCACGCCGATGGCCGCGACCTCGATCACCGCGGGATGCTCAACGACCGCGTTCTCGACCTCGAACGACGAGATGTTCTCGCCGCGTCGGCGGATGGTGTCGCGCATGCGGTCGAGGAACGCATAGTTGCCGACTTCGTCGAGCACGAATGCGTCGCCGGTGTGGAACCAGCCGTTGCGCCACGCGGTCGCGGTCTGGGCCGGCATCTTGTAGTACCCCGCGTTCATGGACCATGGCGCGCGTGTCCGCACGAGCATCTCGCCCACGGCGCCCTGCTCGACCGGTTCGTCGAACTCGTTGGCGAGACGTATCTCGGGCCATGGGTAGTCGGTGCGGACGCGACCGCACGTGGCGGGCGGACCGTGATCCCACCCGGACGCGAGCGGGCAGCCGATCTCGGTCTGGCCGTAGGTGGTGGTGACCCGCACGCCGAACCGTTTCTTGAACTGCTCCATCTCGGGGATCATCGGGCCGAGCACGACGCTGCGCAGAGGGTTGTCGGCGTCGTCGGGTAACTCGGGCGCCGACCACAGCAACGCGGTCATTGGGCCGACCAGCGCCGCGGCTTCGCATCGGTGGTGGCGAACATCGCTCCAGAACGACGACGCGCTGAACTTGTCGCGCATCACGAATCGCGCACCGCGCACCATTGCGTAGTTGAACGCGCCCCGGCCCGAATTGTGAAAGAGGGGCATCGCGCAATAGAGGCCGAGCCCCTCGGCGAGGGTGTCGTCGGGGACCCACGACCAGTTCTGGTACACCACGGCCCACGGCGTAATGACGGCCTTTGACGCGCCGGTGGTGCCCGAGGTGAACATGAGCGCTGCGGTATCGCGATCGAGCGGGCCGGCGAACGTGGTCGCGTTCGATGCCGCACCCGCGAGTAATGTCGCAAGGCCGACCAGTCGGATGCCGGCCAGCGCAGCGTTGAAGCCGGGCTCGTCGACGTCGACCACCACTACGGTGTGAAGCAATGGGAGTTCCGGGGCGATGGCCAACACGCGGTCGATGAACTGCGACTCGGTCACCAGCACCGTGACGTCGGCCAGTTCGAGCGCGTAATGCAGCATGCGTCCGAGGAATGCGGTGTTGAGCGGCACCTCGACCGCGCACAGCCAGCCGAGCGCCACCATCGTGCGATGGGCCTCGAAGCGGTTGGTAAGCATGGTCGCGACGTGGGTCCGGGCCCCGATCTCGAGCGCGGCGAACGCGCCGGCCCAGGCGAGCGCCTCGTGGTGCAGTTCGGCATAGGTGAGGCGCGGTCCATCGACGTGCTGGATGGCGACCGCGTCAGGACTGGCCGAGGCGTGGTACGCGATCGCGTGAGGCGCGAGACAACGCTGATCGAGCACAGATCCTCCAGGACGAATAAGTCGCGCGCCCTACCCTGGTGCACACGCGAAGGCTTCTACTATTCCACGACCGCGACCGGCGGGAATCGCCGCACGGATGCCGAACTTCCAAGGGGACCAACGTGGACGCCACGATGCAACAACTGGCCGACGATCTTGCGATCCGCAACCTGATCGCACGAATCGCACATCTGTCCGACCACAGCGAAGACCTCGACGAGTACCTCACATACTTCACCGAGGATGCGGCGTGGAACTTCCCGATCGGTGCCCGCAAGGGCCATGCCGACATCCTCGCCGGGGCTCTCGAGCGACGCGCGAGCGGAACCACCGGTCCGGGTTCGAACGCCCGGCACATCCTCAGCACAATGGATGTGCGGGTCGACGGCAGCGATACCGCCACCTCTGACGCCTACTTCGAGTTCCTGGTCGAGACGAACGTCGCGCCGCGCATCTTCAACTGCGGGCACTATCACGACACATGGGTGCGCACCCCGACCGGCTGGCGCGTCAAGATTCGCGACATCGTGCTGGGGTAGTCACCCGGCGGCTCTCGTAGCATCGGCGCACAAAGCCAAAGAGGGGGTTGGGTGCTCGACGTCATCATCACGGGTGGGAGCGTCATCGACGGCATGGGGTCGCCGGCGCGCAACGCGGATCTCGGCGTCCGTGACCGCCGCATCGTCACCATCGCCGAGCCGGGCGAGATCACCGAGTCGGCCACCCGGCACATCGACGCCCGCGGGTTCATCGTGGCGCCCGGGTTCGTCGATCCGCACACGCACTACGACGCGCAGCTCCTGTGGGACCCAGCCGCGACGCCGTCGTCGTTGCACGGTGTCACGAGCGTCATCGGCGGGAACTGCGGGTTCACACTCGCGCCGCTCGCACCGGGCGATGCCGACTTCTTGCGACGCATGATGGCGCGCGTCGAGGGCATGCCGCTCGAAGCGCTCGAACAGGGTCTCTCGTGGGACTGGCAGACCTTCGGCGAGTTCCTCGATCAGTTCGAGGGCAACGTCGGCGTGAACGCTGGTTTCATGGTCGGCCACTCGGCGATCCGACGCCTGGTGATGGGTCCCGACGCGACCACGCGCGACGCGACGCCCACCGAGATCGACGTCATGGAACAGGTGCTGCGCGACTCGCTCGCCGCGGGCGGGCTCGGATGGTCGACGTCGTTGTCGTACTCGCACAACGACGGCGACAACGAACCCGTACCATCGCGCCAGGCCACCCGCCCCGAGTTGTTGCGCCTCGCCGCGGCGGTGCACGACTACGCCGGCACCTCGCTCGAGTTCATCACCAGCGGTTGCCTCGGTCAGTTCAGCCAGGACGAGATCGAGCTGATGATCGATCTGTCGACCACCGCCGATCGGCCATTGAACTGGAACGTGCTCAGCATCAACCCGAACAACGCATCCGTGCACGAGCACCAGTTGTCGGCCGCGACGCGCGCCGCGGAACGCGGCGGGCGCATCGTTGCGCTGGCCATGCCCGAGAACGGTCCGTCGCGGCTGTGCTTCCACGACTACTTCGCCCTGTTCTCCCTGCCGTTGTGGAAGGACGTGTTCGGACTCGCGGTGCCCGAGCGCACCGCCAAGTTCGCCGATATCGGCGTGCGCCGAGAGCTCGATGCGATCGCCAACTCGCCTGACGCGGGGGCCCTCCGCGGGCTTGCACGGTGGGCGTCGCTCGAGATCGGCACCACGTTCGACGCGGCGAACGACGGGCTTGGCGGGCGCACGGTGGGCGACGTCGCCGAGGAACGTGGCCAGACCGCTTTCGATGCGATGTGTGACATCTCTGTCGCCGACGGGTTGCGCACCACGTTCTGGACATCGTCCTTCATGGGCGCCCGCGAGGCTGCGGTTCGTGCCGACGTGCTGCGCGACGGACGCGTGCTGGTCGGTGGTTCCGACGCAGGCGCGCACCTCGATCGCATGTGCGGCGCCCGCTACCCCACGATGTTCCTCGCAGGTCTCGTGCGTGAGCACCAAGTCATGTCGCTCGAGGACGCGGTACAGCTCATGACCGACGTGCCTGCCCGGTACTTCGGTCTGCGCGACCGAGGTCGCCTCGTCGAGGGCGCATTCGCCGACATCGTGGTGTTCGACGCGGCCACCGTGGCCGCCGATCGCATCGTCAACGTGGCCGACCTCCCGGGCGGTGCCGAGCGGCTCACGTCGGCGGCGATCGGCATCGAGCACGTCCTCGTGAACGGAACCGCCATCGTCGAGCACGGCGCGCTCACCGGGGCTCGACCAGGGGTGGTGCTCCGGGCCGGCCGCGACACCGACCCGATCAACGCGTAGGCAAGGACCACGGGCAATGGGGGAACGCAGATGACCGCAGATCCGAACATCTCGATGCCGTGGCAGACGCCTGTGGCGGTCGACGACCTCGAGCCGTCGGTGTACCGGGTACTCGACGACGGCGCGCTCGACACGGACACCTGGCGCAAGACTGTCGTCGCGCCACCCATGGGGGAGGGCGTGTTCTACGTTCGCCTCGGTCCGGGCGCGAGCTCACCCCGCCACTGGCACCCGAGCGACACCGTGTACATCGTGCGCCGCGGCGAGCTGGTCATCCCCGGCGAGGGTACCTATCGCGAGGGCGAGGTGCGCTGGGTGCGCGGTGGCACCGCCTACGGACCCGAGATGGGCGGTCCCGACGGCGTGGAGTTCTGGTTCGTGAGCATGGGCCCCTTCGGCACCATCGACCCCGACGTCGTCCCACCGCCCCCTCGCGAGGAATGACATTTCGTGGGCTGAGGAAACGACCTCGAACCAGTCGCGCCCTTCTGGCATCGTCAAGCGGTCGACGTGCGAGCGGTCAGTGCCCGGCGGCGGGCGCAGACCCGTCGTTCGCGACCACGAGGTTGTCGACGGCCACCGCACCAGTGGCCGACACGATCACCGGGTTGAGGTCGAGCTCGGCGAGCTGATCGCCGCACGCCTCGGCCAGGCGTGCCACCGACAAGATGACTTGCACGAGCGCGTCGATGTCACCGGGGGCCCGCCCGCGGGCTCCGCGGAGCAACGCGACACCGCGGAGTGAATCGATCATCTCGCGGGCGTCCTGCTCGTCGAGGGGTAGTGGACGGACGGCGACGTCGCGCAGCACCTCGGCGAAGATGCCACCCGTGCCCACCATGACCGCCGCGCCGAGCTGGGAGTCGTGGGTGATGCCCACGATCATCTCGGTGCCCTCGCGCACCATCTGCTGCACGAGCACGCCGTCGATGCGGGCCGAAGGCTTGATCGACTGGGCGCGGGCGACAAACTCGGCGAAGGTGGCCCGCACGGCGTCGGCGTCGGCGACGCCGACGGTGACGAGGCCCACGTCGCTCTTGTGGGGGAAGTCGGCCGACGCGATTTTCATGACCACCGGGTAACCGAAGCGTTCGGCTGCAGCCACCGCGTCGTCGACGGTGGACGCGACGTGCTCGCCGACGAGCGGAATACCGAACGATTCGAGCAGCACGCGTGCCGAGTCTGCATCGAGGGTTCCGCCGCCTTCGAGAGCGGCCGCGGCCGCAGGCGACAGCGTGGCCTCACCGGCGGTGCGGCGGTGCAGCGCCGGACGCCGCTCCTGGTAGTCGTAGTACGCGCGCATGGCGCGGAAGCAGTTGCGGAATGAGCGGAACGTAGGCACGCCCGACATCACCACGTCGGTGAACGCCGGCTCTTCGATCTTGTACGAGTTCCAGGTGACGATGACCGGCACCGGTGCGGTGGGTGCCCAGACGCGGACGTCGTTCGCGAGCGCTTCGGTCATCGGCCCGAGCGGCGCGGTGAGACCGACAACGATGACGTCGACGTTGGGGTCGTTGGCCACGAGGTCGAGGATCTCGAGGCGCTTCTCCTGGGTGATCGACAGCACGAGCGAGCCGCCGTTGTCGACCGGGTTCGACACCGTGAGGTATGCAGGGATGATCTCGTGCAACTTGCGCTGCGTGTCCTCGGTGAGCTCGGGCAGCGCGATGCCGCACTTCTCGGCCTGCTCCATCATGAGCGTGCCGGAGCCGCCGGAGATCGAGTACATGCACACGTTCGGACCGACGTTCTTCGGCAGCTTCGAGAAGAGCGCCGCAGTGTCGAGTAGTTCGTCGAGGTCACCCACGCGGGTGACCGCGTGTTGCGCGAAGAGGCCGTTGACCACCGCGTCGCTGCCGGTGAGGTGACCGGTATGCGAACTGGCCATTCGCGCGCCGGCTTCGGTCTCGCCGATCTTCAACATGACGACCGGCTTGTCGTTGTCGTTCGCTGCCTGTAGCGCGATGCGCAGCTGATGAGCCGACTTGAACCCTTCGACGTACGCACCGATGACCTGCGTATCGGGGTCGTACGCGAAGTACTCGAGGAAGTCGCCGAGTTCGAGGTCGACCTCGTTGCCGGTGGGCACCCAGCGCGAGAAGCCCACGCCGAACTCGCCGCCCTGTACCAGCGGGCGCCCATTGTGGCCGCTCTGGGTGAGCAGGCCGATCTTGCCGCCGCGGTTGCCGGGAGCGTCGGGCATCGGCTCGAACGCGTTGGTGTTGGTGTTGGGGCCGAACACGCGGATACCCCATTTGGCGGCGCGTTCGCCGAGGTCGCGCTCGATGGCTGCGCCCTCCGGACCGACCTCGCTGAATCCCGAGGTGAACACCAGCGCGTACTTGATGCCCTTCTCGCCGACCTGGTCGATGATCGCGGGTACCGCTGCGGGGTTCACGTTGATCACCGCGAGCTCGATGTCTTCGGCGATGTCGAGCACCGACGTGTAGATGGGGATCGAACCGGCGACCACGCCACCCTTCGGGTTCACGAGATACCACCGCTTCCCGAAGCGGTCGTAGCGCTCGTGCAACGACTCGACCGTCGCGGTCGCCGCGCCATCGACGCGGCCGATGATCACCGTGCCGTTCGGGTTGAAGAAGTGGTCAAGATCGGTGCGCTGCTGCGCCATTCGTCTCCCCCTCAGGTGTCGAGACGACACTACGCTGCGGCCCGTACTGCATGCCCAACGCACGTTCTTTGGGCTATCGCAACAGGGGGACAAACGTGGCGGACCGCTTGGCAGGCAAGGTGGCCCTCATAACGGGCGCCGCCCGGGGCCAAGGTGCGGCCGAGGCGCGCCTGTTCGTGGCCGAGGGGGCCACGGTCGTGGTGACCGATGTGCTCGACGACGATGGCGCAGCACTCGTGGCCGACATCGGCGAGGGTGCGCACTACCGACACCTCGATGTCACGCAGGAACCCGAGTGGCAGGCAGCGATCGATCACATCCGGGCCACGTTCGGGCATCTTGACGTACTCGTGAACAACGCGGGCATCGGCATCCCCGGCACCATCATCGACACTTCGCTCGCCGACTACCGGCGGGTCATCGAGATCAACCAGGTGGGCACGTTCCTCGGCATGCACGTCGGTGCACCGCTGCTCCGCGACAGCGGCGGCGGTTCCATCATCAACGTGTCGTCGATGATGGGTTTCGTCGGCGGCCCGGCACGCGTGGCGTACACCGCCAGCAAGTTCGCGATCCGTGGCATGACCAAGGTCGGCGCGATCGAGCTCGGCCCCATGGGCATCCGCGTCAACTCCATTCACCCGGGCGCGATCGAGACCGACTTCATCCGCGCCGAGACCCGGCACCTGCTGCCGGTCGACAAGCTGCCGTTGCAGCGCATCGGTACGCCCGACGACGTCGCGAAGCTCGCGCTGTTCCTCGCGTCCGACGATGCGGCGTACTCCACCGGCAGCGAGTTCATCGTCGACGGCGGCTGGCTCAGCACCACCGCACTCTGAGAGAGAGCAGATAGCACATGGCTTCATTGGAACGGGTGGTGGTGGTCACCGGCGGCGGGCGCGGTGTCGGGCGCGGTGTTGCATTGGCCTTCGCGGCCGAGGGCGATCGCGTCGCCGTCTTGGAGTTCGACCCCGAGACCGCGGCCGATACCGTCGTGGCGTTGCGAGAGCGCGGGGTCGAGGCGCTCGCGTTCGTGTGCGACGTCGGTGACAAGGTGGCGGTTGACGCGTCCATCGACGCGATCGTGGCCGCATGGGGACGCATCGACGTGGTGGTGAACAACGCGCAGTCCGTGCGGTTCGCGAACGTGTTGACCACCACTGACGACGACGCCGAGGTGATGTGGCGTTCAGGATTCCTTGGCACGCTGCACGTGATGCAGGCGTCGCATGCGCACCTCGTGGCGTCGCGGGGCAGCATCGTGAACCTGATCTCGGGTGCTGTGCTCGGTGGGCTCGGCGAGAGCGGGGTCTACGGCGCGGTCAAGGCGGCGATCCGCGTGCTCACCCGTGCGGCGGCCACCGAATGGGGTCCGCTCGGCATTCGCGTGAACTGCATCTCGCCCTCGGCCCAGACGCCGGCGCTCGACGTGTGGAAGGAGACGTATCCCGAGGCCTACGAGAAGCGGGCGAAGCTCATCCCGCTGCAGCACTTCGGCGACCCCGAGCACGACATCGGACGCGCCGTCGTCTTGCTCGCGAGTGCCGACGCGCACTACATCACCGGTGCCACGGTCACCGTCGACGGTGGCGCCTACTTCCTGTAGGTCGAACGGCCCCACTCCTCGGGTACGCCCAGGTTTCGCTCCACCGAGATTTTCGGACAGCCAAAGCGTGCGACATGGAACACGACGGGTTCACGGTCGACGATGTGGCCCGGGTCCTGCGCCTCGCCCGCGCGGATCGGTCGGCGCGGCCATGTCGAGTACGGCCGTGAGCAGCGGGTATTGTCGCCGGGCGTCCATGACACTCCCGTTCCTTTCCGCACCGCGCTGGACGCGCCTGGCCGCCGTTGCCTTCGTCGCGGTTCTGGCCCCGCTGTGCTTCCTCGGGCCGGGTACCGACCTCGATACGGGCGCGGTGCTGCAGTCGGGCGACCGGATCGTGCACGGCGCCTATGAGGCGTCGCGCGCCCCGGGCGCACCGGTGCACGAGGCGGTCACGGGCGTCCTCGACTGGGCTCTCGGTGGTTGGGCCGTGAACCTCGCGTCGCTCGCCGGCGCGCTGGTGCTCTGCGGCGCGCTGTGGGTGCTCCTCGATCGCGAGGGGGTCGCGCGACCGTGGCTCGCGGTTGCGTTCGTGGCCGCGAGCCCTTGGTTCCAGATCGCGTCGACGTCCACCGTCGACTTCGTGGGTGCGGCAGCCCTGCTCGTGTGCGGCGCTCTGGCCGTCCGCCGCAATCACCCGGTGGTGGCCGGCGTGTTGTGCGGGCTTTCGGTCGGGATGCGCATGTCGGGCGTGTTGATCGTCGTGGCGATCGTGGCGGCCGAGGCCACCGGGCGCGACGCCCATCGAGATCGGGCTCTGCGCGTGCTCGTGGTGGGCGGCATCGTGGGCATGCTCTCGTTCCTGGCACCGTTCCTCGCGGCCCACGGTTCGATGACCTTCGCCCAGAACGACTTTTCAACTACGACGCCGCTGTCCCACCTCGGTCGTGCGTTCGCCAAGAACGTGGCCTACGTGGGCCCCGTCGGTTTCGTGCTGGTGCTCGTCGCGTTGCCCGCGCTGTGGCGGCTTCGCCTCGTGTGGTCCGATCGCTGGACGGTCCGCTTCGCGTCCATCGGGTTTGTCTTGTCCGAGGCGCTGTTCCTTCGCTTCCCGTGGAAGCTCGGGCACCTCGTCCCGGCCGCGATCTGCTTGTCGATCCTGCTGGCCGAGGCGTTGCGCGATCGACGCGTGCTGCTGGGCGCGATCGTGGTCGCGCAACTGGCCCTCGGCGCAGTGAACGTCGAGTTTTTGCGCCCCGACGTGCCGAACCTGGCGCAACGCGCCGAGCCGACGCTGCGGGTCGGTTTCGGTCCGCTCGTCATCGACACGCGTTGCCGGCTCGACGACAAGGACGCCGCACGGTCCGGCGACATCGGTCGCATCGAGACCATCTGGAACTGCGCCCGACCCTGGGGCAACGGCCGCTGAGGCTCAGCGGGCCGCGACGTACTTCGTGATCGCTGCGGCGATGGCGTCGGCCGCAAAGCGATGCCCGCGGTCGGTGGGATGGAAGCTGTCGCCGAACTCGGCTCGCGCGATGCCGTTCAGCATCGGCTCGGGCGAGCAAATGCCGTTCGGGTTGTCGCGGACCTGACGTTCGACTCCTGACGCGTCGGTGGTGCGCCGCAGCGGCTGGTCGAGGCCGGTGCGCCACTCGACCACGGTGACGAACGGGGACGACACTGCGGCAGCGGCGCGCGTGGCCGCGCGTGCGATCGTCGCGTCGAGGCGCTCGATCGCGGCGTTGGCCAGGTAGCGACTCACGTCGTTCATGGGCGCCGAGTTCTTGATGCACGTCTCGTCGGGTTCGGCCGGAAACGGCACCGGGTAGGTGAGCACGAAGACCTGTCCGCCCGGCGCGAGTTGGGGCGCGAATCCGACGAGCGCGTCCATGACCCGCTGCTCGAGCACTTCCCAGTCGCTGCGGCTGTCCTCGTGGGCGAAGCCGGGAAAGCGGGCGTCGGGCTGGTCGTAGCTGCGACAGCCGCGGACTAGGCAATCGGCCAGGACCCGGCTGAACCCGAAGTCGTTCCCGCCGAGCGTCAGCGTGATGATGTCGGCGTTGGTGATGCCGACGGCCTGGGTCTCGACGATCTGGCGGATGGTGGCGCCGTCGCAGGAGCGCACGTCGAGCGTAATAGGGCGGCCGCGGCTGCCCAGTGCTGCCGCGGCGAGCGCCGGGTAGTTGTTGACCGGGTCGCGGTCACAGCTCGCCGACACCTTCTGATCGGGGGTCGATGCGCCGATGCCCGCGCTGTAGGAGTCACCCAGCGCCACCCAGCGCAGCGGTGGGCCGGCGGTCGTGCTCGGCGGGAGCGCGGTGCTGGCGGCATTGGCCGACCCGGGGGCCGGGTCGCCGTTGCCGCCGGCGCACGAAGCTGCGGCGAGCGCCAAGGCCACCGCGACCAGGAGCCGGCGCTGGTGGAGCCGGCGCTGGTGGTGGTGGTGGTGGACCATCCGGGCGAGGTTAGGTCGCCATCGTGGGGTGACCGTGTCAGCTCACGATGGCGGGTCGGAATCGCGGCTGCGGAACCGGGTGCGCAGGCGCGCGACGGTGGCCGGGCGCGACATGGTGCGATTTTCGGGGCTCGAGGCGGCGGGCTGAGACCGCACGGCGAGCAGGCGCTCCTTGCGCAGCGCCACGGCGGTGGGATCGGCGAGGGGAGCCGGGGCGTGGCCGATGACCCAACCGAGTAGCAGGTCGGCGAGCGCGGGGTTGCGGGCGAGCGCGGGGCCGTGCAGGTAGGTACCGATGACGCGGCGTTGCACGACCCCTTCGGTTCCGTTGCCGTTGCCGATGCCGTGATCGACGCGTCCGAGCGGTCGGGCGTGGGGGCCGAGGGTGGTACGGCCGCGATGGTTCTCGTATCCGGTGAGGGCGGGGAGCCCGAACGACGCCTCGTCCGGGGTCACGAGCAACTCGCCGACGGCCCGGGTGGCGCCGGCGTCGGTGGTGACGTCGAGCAGGCCGAGTCCGGGCACGAGCCCCCTTGCCGAGCGGAACTGGTGTCCGAGGATCTGCATGCCTGCACACACCGCGAGGACGATGCCGTTGGCCTCGATCACCTGCCGCATCGTGTCGTCGGCGCGGAGCAGCTCGGCCGCAGTGGTCTGGGCGAGGTCCTCGCCGCCGCCGAGGAGGTAGATGTCGCCCCCGGCGGGAACCGGCTCGCCCGGTTCGATCGACACGATCTCCGCCGGCAGGTCGCGACGCTCGGCGCGCGACCGGAGCACGAGCGCGTTGCCCCGGTCTCCGTAGAGGCCGAGCACGGTGGGGTACACGTGCACGATGCGAAGTGTGGATTCACCAGGCAATGTCGAGCGCTTTCAGGACGTCGTGGAACGCGGTGTAGGTACCCACGAGGTCGATCTCGCCTCGGGGAAGATCGTCGACCGCGCGAAGGGGATCGGCCGCCACCAGGCACTCGATGCCCGCGGTCTCGAGCCGGAGCGCAAGGTCGAGCCGGCGATCGCCGCACGCGACGATGGTGCGGCCGCGCAGTTGCTCGAATGGCACATCCCAGAGCCACGAGGTGTCGTGGCCGTCGGGGCCGCGCGCGTTGATGCACAGGACGACGGGGCTGTCGCGCTGACCGAGCAGGTGGAGCGCTTCGTTCCACGACGCCGGGTTCTTCGCGAGGAGGAGCCGCACCTGATGGCCGTCGACGTCGACTGCGCCGAAGCGGCCGTTGACCGACGCGACCTCGCGTACCTTCTCGAGGGCGGCGTGCGCGGCGCCGCCACGGCTGACCGCGACCGCGACGGCGAACGCGGCCTGTGCTTCGCTCGACCGACCGGGCAGCGCCATGCCGAGGACGGCTGCGAACTCGTCAGGGCCGTGCAGCACGCCGTCGGTGACGTACCAGGTGGCGGCCGGTCGAGTGGAACCGCACTCGCAGCTCCAAGTGCCGTCGGCGGCGATTGGGCGCACCCGCCCACACTGCGGGCACAACGCAGCGTCTTCGCGCCACCAGTAGCCGCCTTGCACCCAGACCACGGGCTGATGGTCGCCGACCGCCCAAACTACGAGCGGGTCGTCGGCATTGGCGATGACGGTGATCGGCCAGGTCGCCGCGACCAGCAGGTCGCGCCACGCCTCGGCGATGCGACGGATCTCGGTGATGCGGTCGAGCTGGTCGCGACTGATGTTCAACAGCACCAGTGTGGCCGCCCGCATCTCGGTGGCCAGGCGCGGCACGTACAGCTCGTCGATCTCGAGCACCAGCTCCGAGGCGGGCGACATCGCCGGCTCGACCTGGCCGGAGGGGAGGTTCGCCCCGCGGGTGGTGGCCACCTCGCGATCAGCGCGCAGCGCCTCGGCGACCAACCGTGCCGTGGTGGTCTTGCCGTTCGTTCCGGTGACGACGGTGACAGCACGCCCACGGGCCAGGTCGCCGAGGAGTTGCGGGTGCAAGAGCAGCGCCACACGCCCGCCGATCACGGTGCCGTGGCCGCGGCCGAGGCGTTTCGACAATGCGCTGGTGGCGCGCGCCGCAGCGATGGCGAGGTGGGTGCGCGGCGAACGCCGCGGTGCGGGCGCGGGCGCGATGGTCGTGCTCAGACCGTGACCGCCTGCTGGGCTTGCAGCGCGGCCCATACCCGCTGCGGGCTGGCCGGCATGTCGACGTGCTCGACGCCGAGGTACGACAGCGCGTCGACCACCGCGTTGATCACGCACGGCGTGGCGCCGACCGTGCCCGATTCGCCGATGCCCTTCGCTCCGAGCTCGTTGATGGGCGTCGGCGTCTCCATGTGCACGAGCTCGAACGACGGCAGCTCGGTGGCGCTGATGGCCGCATAGTCGGCGAAGTTCGACGTGAGCGGGTTGCCGTCCTCGCTGTAGATGATCTCTTCGAGCAGCGCCTGCGCGACCCCCGACGCCATGCCGCCGTGCAGCTGCCCTTCGAAGAGCAACGGGTTCAAGATCGTGCCTGCGTCGTCGCACCCGATGAGGCGCAAGAGCTCGACGCGGCCGGTGTCGAGATCAACCTCGACCAAAGCGAGGTTGGTACCGAAGGGGTACGTGGGCGACGAGGCCTCCCACGCGTCCTCGGCTTTCATCGGCCCACCGGCCTGTGCAGTGATGTCGGTCCACGAACGGCTGATCGAGGGCGCTCCGGCCACGTGGAACACGCCGCGCTCGGTGTCGAGCACGATGTCGTCGACCGACGCCTCGAGCAGCGCAGCCGCGACATGCTTGGCCTCTTCGACGATCATGGTGGAGGCCCGGCTCACCACCACGCCGCACACCTGCGCCGAGCGCGAGCCGCCGGTGACACCGCCAGCCGGGTCGCGGTCGGTGTCGCCCCAAAGCACGTCGATGCGGTCGAACGGGATGCCGAGGCGGTCGCTCGCCACCATGGCCCAGCTGGTGACGTGGCCTTGACCGTGGGGCGTGCTGCCGGTCCACACCGTTGCCGAGCCGTCGTCGTTGACCTGCACACGCGCCGGCTCGAGGCCGGGCATGGCGCCCGTGATCTCGACGTAGCACGAGATACCGATACCGAGTTGACGGCGTGAGCCTTCGGCGCGCCGCGCGGCCTGCAAGACGCGCAGCTCGTCGTAGCCGCCGGCGACCAAGGTGCGTTCGAGCGATTCGACGTAGTTGCCGATGTCGTAGACGGTGCCGACTGCCGTGGTAGCCGGGAACGCATCGGCACCGATGAAGTTGCGGCGCCGCAACTCGGCCGGGTCGATGCCGAGGCGCCCGGCGAGCACGTCGAGGGTACGTTCGATCGCGTAGGCCGCTTCGGGGCGACCCGCGCCGCGGAACGCGCCGACCGGCGTGGTGTTCGTGAGATATGACTTCGAGGTGTAGGCGATCTTCGGGATGGCATAGACACCCGAGGACATGAGGAACGTCATGCCGGGCAGGCCCGAGCCGATGTCGGCGTAGGCGCCCGACTCTTGGTCGATATGCATGTGCATGCCGACGATGCGGCCGTCTGAGGTGGCGCCGATCTCGACGGTCTGCTCCTGGCCGCGGCCTTGGCTCATGGCGAGCAGGTTCTCGCTACGGCTCTCGGCCCAGCGCACGACGCCGCCGTGTTCGAGCGCGAGCTTGACGACGACCATTTCTTCGTGGCTGACGCCGCCCTTCGCGCCGAAGCCGCCGCCGACGTCGGCCGCCACGACGCGCACGTTCTCGGGGGCGAGCCCGTAGAGCGCCTGCAGCGCGCCCTTGGTGGCCGACACCCCCTGGGTGGACGCGTAGTAGGTGAGCCGGGTGCCGTCGAAGTGCGCGGCGCATGCCCGACCTTCGAGCGGCGCGGGGGAGATGCGTCGGTTCACCATGGACTGCTTGACCACGATGTCGGCGCCCTCGAACAGATCGGGGACGGCGGGCAGCATGAGTTCGGCACAGACGTTGGTGCCGATGTCGGGGAAGAGCACGACGTTGCCGGTCTTCGACTCGGTGATGGTGGTGATGGCGGGCAGCGGGTCGTAGTCGATGACCACCTGTTCGGCCGCGTCGGCGCCCGCATACTTGGTCTCGGCGAGGATGGCGACGACCGGTTCGCCGACGAAGCGCACCGTGTGCTTGGCCAGCGGCCAGCGGTAGAAGCGCTGGTCGATGTTGGGGAAGAAGTTCGGCGCAGGGATGGGGCCGAAGCCGAGATCGTCGGCGGTGTACACCGCAATGACGCCGGGTGTGGCCTCGGCGCCGCTCACGTCGATGGAGACGATGTGGCCGTGGGGCACGGTGGAGCGCACGAAGGTCACATAGCGCGAACTTGCGAGCTTGATGTTGTCGACGTAACCGCCCCCGCCGGTGAGCAGGTGGGGATCTTCTTTTCGGATAACCCGGTTGCCGAGGATGCTCATAGGGGTGAGTCTCGCATTCCGCTCGGGTGTTCGCTCGCAGCCTGCGGGGTAGCGTCAGCCGGGCGCGGCGTGGGCACGCCGTCGGGGAAGGGGATTCAGATGCATCTCGTACTGCGAGGGGCCATGCTGGTCGACGGCACCGGGGCGCCGCGACGCCCGGCCGACGTCGAAGTGGTCGACGGGATCATCACCCGCATCGGCGAGGTGGGTGCGGTAGCGGGCGCCGAGGAGATCGATCTGACGGGGCTGGTGCTGACGCCGGGCTTCGTTGACATCCACACCCATTTCGACGCGCAGGTGTTCTGGGATCGCGACCTCACGCCGTCGTCGTGGCACGGGGTGACCACGGTGGTGCAGGGCAACTGCGGGTTCGGCATCGCGCCGGCCCGCCCCGGTGACCGCCAACTGATCATGGAGACACTGGAGCTGGTAGAGGGCATGAAGCTCGCCACGTTGGAGGAGGGCATTCGCTGGTCGTTCGAGACCTTCCCCGAATACCTCGATGTTCTGCGTGCGTTGCCCAAGCGCATCAACGTCGCCGCGTTCGTGCCGCACAGCATGGTGAGGCTCTACGTCATGGGCGAGGAGGCGGCGTTCTCGCGGGCCGCCACCGAGCACGAGCTCGACGGCATACGGGCCGTGGTGCGTGAAGCGCTTGCTGCGGGGGCGATCGGCATTTCGACCTCGCAGGCACCATCGCACCAAGGCCCGCAAGGCCGGCCGGTGCCGAGCCGGTTCGCGGATGTGCGCGAAGTACGTGCCCTGGCGGAGACGTTGGCCGAGTGCGGTCGCGGCATCATCGAGATCACCTATGGCCCGCTCATGGAGATCGAGGAGGTGGCCGAGATCTCGCGCGACCTCGGGGTGCGCATCACGTGGGGCAGCGTGCTGCCCGGCCTGTTCGGCGGACCGGGTTCCGCGATGGCCATGCTCGAGCGGGGTGACGCAGTGGGCGGCGACCTCTGGCCCCAGACCAGCACGCGCTTCATCACGACGCAGATGAGCCTCGAGAACCCGTACCAGTGGAGTCGCGTGCCCGCCTTCGCCGAGATCCTCGGCGCTGGCCACGACACCATGGCCGCGGCGTTCGCCGACGCCGCGTGGCGCGCCCGGGCCATCGCGGAGATGGTGGCCATCGCGGACCAGACCGACTTCCTCGACGGCGACATCGACGGCTACTTCGTGCGCACCTCGGTGGAGGAGACCGACGTGCACGAAGCGCTGCGCGGCGTGCCGCTCGCCGACCTCGGCGCGGAGCGCGGGCAACACCCGTTCGAAGTGATGCTCGACCTGGCGCTCGCCGACAACCTCGTCACACGGTTCCGCAACGTGCCGCGCTCCACCAAGGAGGAGCTGACTCAACTGGTGCAGGACCCGCGTACCGTGCTGGGCGCGCACGATGCCGGCGCGCACGTCGACATGCTGTGCGACTCGAGCTACCCGAGTTACACGCTGCGCTACTGGGTGCGCGAGGAAGGTGCGCTCACGCTCGAAGAAGCGATCCGCCGCATGGCGGGCCAACCCGCGGCGCTGTGGGGCCTCGACGATCGCGGCACCGTCGAAGTGGGCAAGGTGGCCGACCTCGTCGCACTCGACCCGGCCACCATCACCGAGACGGGCCTCGAGCGCGTCTGGGACTTCCCAGGCAACGGCGATCGATTGATCTCGCGCAACGTGGGCATCGAGCACATCTGGGTGGGTGGCACGGCCATCCGGCGCAACGGGGTCGAGGTGCCCGACGTGAGCCCGGGCGTGCTGGTGTCGAACATTGCGTCCGCGGTAGTGGGGCGTTCCTGATGGGCGTTTCGACCCGTGAGGTGGTTGACGCGACGCCGATCATCGACGCCGACACGCACGTGATCGAACCGGCCGATCTGTTCACGTCGCGAGTGTCGACGCGCAAGTGGGGCGAGCTCGTGCCGCACGTGCGGTGGGACGACGAGTCGGGCGATGAGCTGTGGTATTTCGGCGACAAGAAGATCTATGCCGCCGGGCTGGCGTCAGGTGCGCGCTGGCACGAATACCCGCCCGATCATCCGCGGCGCTTGCACGATTCCGATTCGCGCAACTGGGACGCCGTCGAGCGCGTGCGGCACATGGACGAATTCGGCGTGCGGGCCCAGGTGCTCTATCCGAACATCGGCGTGTTCCAGGTGAACGAATACATCGGCATGAACGCCGAGCCGGCACTGGTGCTGGCGTGCGTGCAGGCCTACAACGACTTCCTCGTCGACTGGAGCGCCACGGCGCCAGGTCGCTATGTGCCGTTGATGACGGTGCCGTTCTGGGATCTCGACGCGGCTATGGCCGAGATGGTGCGCGCCCGCGACGCGGGGCACAAAGGCATCGTGTTCCCGGCCCGCATGGAGGACTTCGGCCTGCCGGCGTTGCACGATCAACATTGGGACCGCTTCTGGGCCGCGGCGCAGGAGATGCAGCTCTCGATCAACTTCCACATCGGGTCGGGCAACATCCCGATGTTCGGCACGTCGGCCGGACGCCACCTGGGGTACGCGTGGACCGGCACGATGCTCTTCCAACTCAACGCAGCGGCGATCGCGTCGTTGATCTTCGGCGGGATCTGCCAGCGGTTCCCGTCGCTCGACTTCGTGTCGGTCGAGAGCGGTGTGGGTTGGATCCCGTTCGTGCTGGAGTCGATGGACTGGCAGTTCCACAACTCGGGGGTGATCGCGCACCACCCCGAGTTCGACCTGTTGCCGAGCGAGTACTTCGCCCGGCAGATCTACAGCTGCTTCTGGTTCGAGAACGCGTCGGCGCGATCCGCGATCGAGCAACTCGGTTCGGAGCACGTGCTGTTCGAAACCGACTTCCCGCACCCCACCGGGCTCACGCCCGGCCCGGCAAGTTCGGCGATGGCACCGCGTGAGCACCTGTACCAGTCGCTCGACGGGTTACCGGCGCAGGACATCCGCAACGTGCTGCACGACAACGCGGCGAGGCTCTACCGCCTCGAGTAGCGGAGTATGCACGGGTGTTCGCTGCGGGCCACGCCGCCGATCTGCACGGCCAGCGGCACGACCTCGGCGAAGTCGGGCGTGATGTCGTAGGCCTGCACGAGCCGTTCGGCAGCGCGACACATCGACGCCAGCGAGAACGGTTGCGCAGGGCACGTGTGCGAGCCGTGACCGAAGGTTGTGACGAGCTCGCGCGTGGCCAACTGCTGTTCGTCCTTGAGGCGGCGGCGTTGCCAGCGGTCGGGGTCGTACGACGTGAGCCCGGGCATGGCCGACGTGTTGGTGAGCGGCAGCAACGTCGCGATCTGTGCGTTCGGTGCCACCGAGTACACGTGGTGCTCGTCGCGGACCTGCGTTGGTGCCAGCACGGCGCGCAACATGATTGAGCGCTGACCGAGGCGGGTCGACTCGAGCGCGCATCGCTCGACCAACCCTTGCTCGCCGTCGCGCACGCGGGCCAGTACCTCGGGGTGCAACGCGAGCTGGGCGATCATCCAACCCGTGGCCGCGAACAGGTTCGACATCGACCCGAGGTGCACGAGGATCACGTCGCGGGCGATGCCGATGCGGCGCGCCGGCTCGGGCTCGCCGTCCCAACGTTCCATGATCCGTGCGAACAGATCGTTGGGCCGTTCCACTGCCGGTTGCGCGTCCCGCGCCGCGATCGTTTCCGTGAGGAGTTCCTCGACCTTTGTCATCGCGGCGCGCTCGGCCTGTTTGCCGCCCGCGGCAACGGCGCGCATCGCTTCGGGATGCACGAACGCAGCCGAGCCGTCGAGCTCATCGAGCGCGGCCACCAGCTCGTCGAAGCGAGCAGCGCTGGACGGTGCTTCACCACCCCAGCTCGCGAGGCCCATGCGATGCCCGAGGCGACGCGTGAACGCGAACACGTCGATGGTGCCCGCGTTGCCCATCTCGGCGAAGGTGACGTCTATGGATGCGTTCAGCTGCTCGAGGTATGTGCGCACGTCGTCGCGGCCGAATAGCTCGTGCATGATCGTGCGGCGGCCGTCGAACAGCTCGTCGGGGAGCTTGCGGAGGAGCATCATCCAGTCGGCCACACCCTTGCTGGCCTCTTCCTCGGGGAGCTCGTAGAAGCTCTTGACACCCTCGGGGGAGAAGAGGAACAGGGTGCGCTTGCCGTCGCCTTCGACTACGAACGTGTCGCCGTAGGTCGCGCGGGCCGCGGCCAGCTCGGCCACCGGATCGGCCAGCTCGTGATCCCACGGCAACGAGGTCTGGGCAACCGGTGGGAGCGGGTCGATCGAAGGAAGCGCAGACGACATCCGCGCGACGTTAGGGGAGCACGGTTGCGCGTGACAGTCGTCTGCAACTCGGCCAGCACCACCAACAGCGCCTCGACCTTCTGCACCCTGTAGTCGCGCACCTGGCTGACATCAGAGACCATCCCTGGCATCATCATGGGCGATATGGACATCGCAGCAACCTTGGTGAGCCAGTTCGACCGCATGGTCAAGCGCGACGGCGGCGCGGTCTCGCTGCTGGGCGTCGACGGCAGCACCATCCGCGTCGCCTACAAGCCGGGCCTCGACGAAGCCTGCGAGGGCGACATGTGCATCATGCCGCACCTCGAGCTCGAACAGCTCATGGCCGAGACGCTGGCCCGCCGCGACGCGACGCTCAAAGTCGTTGTCGAGCTCGTGCGCTGAACGCGCCGAACACCGAAGCACGTAAGCACCACCCCGGGGGAATCATGGACGAAGCCACGCTGACCATTGTGAACCCCGTGGCCGAGCCACAGGCCGATGGCGCAGATGCCGAGCGCTACCCACCGGCCCCGCGCCCGCTGCAGCTCGAGGGCGCGACCATCGCCCTCTACTGGAACGGCAAGCAGAACGGCCTCGACGCCCTGGCCCGCGCCAAGGAGAACCTGGCGAAACGGTTCGACGGCGTCACGTTCATCGAGCTCACCGGCGAGCTGGGCGGCACCAACCGCTACCTCAGCGAAGCTCAGCTCGACATGCTCGAGGCCGAGGTCGACGTCGCGGTATGCACGAGCGCCGATTGCGGTAGCTGCACCTCGTGGCTGATGCGCGACCTGTGCGAGCTCGAACGCCGCGGCATCCCGGCCATTGGCTACACCGCGGCCATCTTCGACGAGGATGCCCGCTTCAGCCTCAAGACCTTCGGGGTGCCTGAAGCGTGCCCGCTCATCGTGCCCGAGTGCTTCTCGAACAAGACCGCGGCTCAGATCGCCGTCATGGTCGACGACACCATGGACGAGCTCGTCGACTTTCTCACCAAGTCGCGCGACATCTTCAAGGAGCTGCCGCAGTTCGGAAAAATGGTGCTCGAATCGGCCCCCGAGCTCGTTTACACCGGCACCGATCTGCTCGACGCGTTCGACGACATGCAGCGCCGCTTCGTGCACAACGGGTGGAGCGACGGCCTGCCGCTGATCCCGCCCACGCACGCGAAGGTCGACGCGATGATCAAGGCGTCAGGCCGCGACGGCAGCGAGGTGGTCGGTCTGTTCGCGCCGGGCTTCGGCATCGGTACCGTGCGCAAGATCGCCGCGAACGCGGTCATGGCCGGCTGCAAGCCCGAGACCATGCCGGTAATCATGGCGATGATGGACTGCGTGCTCGAGCCGTCGATCGGCCTGCGCACCTGGGCCATGTCGACCGGCCCGCAAGCACCCCTGGTCATGGTGAGCGGCCCCTTCGCCGACGAGATCGGCATGAACCGCGGCATCTGTGCACTGGGCCCCGGTTCCATCTCGCAGGTGAACGTGTCGATCGGTCGGGCGCTGCGCCTCATCATGATGAACGTGGGTCTGTCGTACCCGGGCATCAGCGACATGGACACCATCGGCACACCGATGAAGTTCTCGTGCTGCGTGGCCGAGAACGAAGCGAAGACCCCGTGGGATCCGTACCGCGTGCAGCAGGGCTTCGGGCTCGACGAAACCACCGTCACCGTGAACGTCCCGTATGGCATGACCGAGTTCTTCGACTTCAAGAACTCCGACCCGGAGTTGATGATCGAGACGTGGGCCACGCTCACGTCGCAGGCCTGCGGCACGCCGGCCGCGGGTGCATGGCTCATCAAGACCAACGCGCCGCTCGAAGCGGGCTACCCGTTCCACGGCACGTTCTCGAACATGTTGTTGATGGCGCCCGATCACGCGAACGTCTTCGCGAACGCCGGCTGGAGGCCCGACGACATCCGCCAGGCCATCCACGAAAAGACCGTGCTCCAGTTCCGCCAGATCATGCTGAACCAGGAGTACGACGGCTTCCGCACCGCGCACCCGGAGTTGCTCTACCTGCTCGACGCACCCGAGACCATGGTGACCGTGAACCCCTCGGCGGATTGCTTCGAGTTTTTCGTGGTGGGCGCGTCGGCCGGCCGCAGCCAGTTCTGTTTCGGCGGAACGAACTCGGTGACCAAACCCGTTCGCCTGAGTTGATCGAGCGACATCGTGTGAACGAAGGCACCTTCGACGCTACGGGACGGCGATGGCTTCGGCGGAAACATGTGTGGTTTTCGGGGCTGCGCGATTGCGTGTGTTGCGACGTGGCGATCGGACTTTGTGGTCGGGGATGATGATGCCGAGGCGATTGTGGAACGCTCGCTGCTTCGGTGTCGGTGGGGCGCATCTCGTCCTCGATGCCCGACAGCATGGCCTTGACGATCTTGCCGCCTGCTTCTCGGACCCGACGTGATCGACGACATCGTCGACGAAACGATCGAAGCAGTCCTGCGGCACGATGGCACCGCAATCATCGCCGCGGTTCTCCGGTACTGACCGGCGGTCGCGACCGGGCGGATGTGAGATGGTTGTGCACGTGGCAACGCAGAATCAGATAGTCGTGGCGGTCGACATCGGCGGCACGTTCACCGACGCAGTTCTTTCGACCTCGTCCGGGCTGTTCACCGCGAAGGTGCTTACGACTCCGGCCGACCCGGTGCAGGGCTTCATGGAGTGCGTTCGTCGCGTACTCGCGGCCGGCAACGTGCACCCTGGATCTGTCGAACGAGTGGTGCACGGGACCACCCTTGCCACGAACGTCATCCTCGAGCGCCGTGGCGCGGCAATCGCGCTTATCACCACGGACGGCTACCGGTCGCTGCTCGCGCTCGGCCGACATGGACGGGTCGAAGAGGAGCGCTACGACCTCTGGGGCTCGCAGCCCGAGCCGATCGTGCCGCTCAGCCACACTTTCGAAGTCCGTGGACGCATGCAGGCCAATGGCGACGTTCTCGTCGCGTTCGACGCGATCCAGGCGGCCGAGGTCGCCGACGCCATTGCGGCACTCGGCGTCGCCGGCGTCGCGATCTGTTTTCTCAACAGCTATGTCGATGACCGCCACGAGCTGGCGATGGCCGAGATCTGCAGGTCGCGACTGGGGCCTCGCGTTTCGATCGTCACCTCGGCATCGGTGTTGCCCGAGATGCGAGAGTTCGAGCGGCTGACGACGACGGTCATGTCTGCCTACGTCGGGCCGGTCATGAGCGACTACCTACGGTCACTCGCCGAGTCGCTCGCACAGACCGGCGTGCACGCACCGATTTTCGTCATGGAGTCCGCAGGAGGGGTCATGCCAGCCGCGCTCGCCGCGAACTTCCCGGTGCACACAATCGAATCCGGACCCGCGGCGGGCGTGATCGCCGCGGCTCGTTTCGGGGGCGATTGTGGGGCCGACCAGATCGTCGCGTTCGACATGGGCGGGACCACCGCCAAGGCCGCGTTGGTTCGCGGGGGCCGACCAGACATCACGCACGACTTCATCGTCGGGGGCAAGGGAAGCTTCGGCGGTCGTCGCGCGGGTAGCGGAACGCCCGTCAAGATCCCGGCCATCGACTTGGCCGAGGTCGGATCGGGTGGCGGCTCCATCGCATGGTTGGATCCTGCAGGCGCGGTCCGCGTGGGACCGCGCTCCGCGGGTGCCTCACCGGGCCCGGCGTGCTACGGCGCCGGAGGTGTCGCACCGACCGTCACCGATGCGAATCTGATCCTTGGCTACATGTCGAGTGACTCGATGGCCGGCGGCACCATGCGACTCGATGTGCAGGCGGCCATCGACGCCGTGACGCTGACCGTCGCACGGCCGTTGAGGGTCTCGCTTCACGACGCCGCGTACGCGATCCACGACATCGCCAATGCGGACATGGCCGCGGCGATCCACGTGGTGACGGTGCAACGTGGCATCGACCCACGACGGTTCACGCTGGTCGCCACCGGCGGTGCGGCCGCAATTCACGCCTGTCGGATCGCCGCGCGATTCGAGATGCGCGAGGTGATCGTGCCCCCGCACGCAGGTGTCGGTTCGGCGGTCGGCCTGGTTCGCACCGACCTCCTTACCGAGCGGTCGCGCAGCGCGCTGGTTCCGCTCGCCGATGCCGACCCACGCCATCTCCAGAAGTTGTTCGACGATCTGACCGCCGCGGCAGCCGAAGATCTCGAGTCGGATCCGCGAACGATGATCGTCGAACGAACCGTGGCTATGAGGTTTATCGGCCAGGCCCACGAGCTCGAGGTCGCCGTACCGAGCGGATCTTTCGACGCACGAGCGCTCCAGGCTCTCGAACAGACCTTCCTGAGCGACTACCGCCGCGTCTTCGGTCTCGATGTGCGCGGTGCGATCGAGTTGGTGAGCTTTCGATCGCAGGTTCGTCACTCGGTCGGGGCGCCGATCCGCGACGATGCTCCCGAGGGGGTCGATAGCCCCGTGGCTCTCGAGCGTCCGGCCTGGTTCCCCGAACGAGGTGGCCTTTCGCCGACCAAGGTTGCTCGGCGCGGCGATCTCGAGATCGGTCGCGTCGTCGATGGCCCGTTCATCATCGAGGCCGCCGATTCGACGACCGTCGTGCCGCCCGGCTGGACCGCCACCGTGCATCCGAGCCGCTCCTTGTTGCTGCGACCCACGGACAGGCACGCATGACCGGCGATGCTCAGAACACCGATGCCCTGACCGGTGAGGTGCTACGCAGCGCCCTTGTGGCGGCGGCCGAGGAGGCGAGCATTGTGGTGGTACGCGCCGCCCATTCGGCGTTCGTCGTCGAAGGGTCGGATGCGTCGGCCGCGCTCTTGGATCGACGCGGCCGGCTCGTCGCGCAGTCGATGGCCACCACGCTCCTGCATTCGGCCAGCCTTCGGTGTTCGCTCCCGGCGGTGATCGAGACGTTTCCGCTGAGCACGATGCGCGACGGCGACGTCTACTGCATGAACGACGTGTACCGCGGGGGGATCCACGCCAACGACATCTTGGTCTTCAAGCCGATCTTTGCCGGCGGCGTCCCGCAGTGGTTCGCAGCGACGCTCATCCACATCCTCGATCTCGGAGGGTCCGCGGCCGCAGGCGTCAGCGCGCTCGCGACCGACATCTACCAAGAAGGGTTGCAACTCCCGCCGATTCGGATCGGCACCATCGATGGACTCGATCAGCAACTGCTCTCCATCATCGCGGCCAACAGTCGGCTGCCAGACGCGACGGTCGGCGATCTTCGTGCATTGATCGCAGGAGCGAACGTTGCGGCGCGCCGCATGGCGTCACTGATCGACGAGTACGGCGAGGCGGGGTTGGCCGACGGGATCGAGGGGCATCTGGCCCATTCCGAACGCCTGATGCGCATCGGCCTTCGCGCGTTCCCCGACGGGATCTATCGCGCCACGTACGGCCTCGACGGCGACGGCATACACCCCGACCGTACCTACACGGTCGCGGTCGCGGTCACGATTGCCGGTGGTCACGCCACGGTCGACTTCAGTGGAACGGACCCGCAGGTCGCCGCGTCGATCAACGCCGGGTTCTCGCAGACGATGTCGGGCGCGCTGTTCGCGCTCCGTTGCTTTCTCGATCCGACCATCCCGATGAACGAAGGGTGCTTCGCTCCCGTCGACTTCGTGATCCCTTCGGGCAGCCTGCTCAACGTCACCCCTCCGTTCCCGGGCGGCGGCCGCTTCCTCGCCGTGTTCGCAGCAGTCGAGGCCATCTTCCAGGCCATGTCGCAGGCCGACCCGCACCGCGCGATCGCTGCGTCAGGCATCCTGCAACCGTTCGCGCTCGACGGTAGAGGTAGCAACGGCACGTGGATCCACGCGGCCTACGAACTGGGTGGCATGGGCGCGCGCTGGGGCAACGACGGCCTCGACGCGATCGGCGTTCATCACGGTGGCGGACGGAACGCCATTCCACAAAGCGAGCCGTTGGAGTCGCGGTACCCGTTCGTCGTCGAGCGGGTCGAGCTCATCGCCGACTCCGGTGGCGCGGGCACGTGGCGAGGTGGCCTGGGAACCCGCACCACGTTCCTCCTCCTCGAGGATGCACGGCTGACCATGCGCTGCGATCGGCTCGAGCGGCCACCGTGCGGCGTGCAGGGAGGCCGAGATGGCCGAGCCGGTGGGTACTTCCGCCAACTGCCCGACGGCAGCAGTCTGCGGCT
>Ga0114966_10000693_pt1 | contig 32301 bp, 29 predicted proteins | sample M_130207_XF_Meta_FD_87029 | JGI IMG/M metagenome (GOLD analysis project Ga0114966, IMG submission 87029) | Freshwater microbial communities from Lake Montjoie, Canada to study carbon cycling - M_130207_XF_MetaG | ecosystem: Environmental > Aquatic > Freshwater > Lake | place: Lake Montjoie... | reverse complement strand
CGAAGTCCTTGATAGAGGTGTCAGACATGGTCTGGTAGTCGTTAGTCGTTAGTCGTTAGTCGTTAGTCGCGGGGCGGTCCCGCGGACGTCACACTCGAGTTCGCCGTCGGCCAGTGTGACGCGGATGCGGTCGCCAGGGACGACGTCGGTGGCGTGGCGGAGCGCGCGGGTGCGGTCGGCGTTCCAGGCGACGGCATAACCGCGTCCGAGCACGGCGAGTGGGCTGAGGCTGGTGAGTCGTCCGGCGCGCTCACGCAGGCCGGCCTGTGCGCGGTCGTGCCGCCGGATGACGGCGGCGCGCAGGCGTCCGTCGGCGGTGGCCAGGCGTGTCCGAATCCCGTCGAGTCGTCGCCCGAGATCGAACGCGTCGAGGCGTCGGCGCAGCAGCGTCAGTGCGCGCTCGCGCCCGGAGAGGCGCATGCGAAACTGCTGATCGAGCCGGTGCGCCAGTTCGGTGACGTCGCGACCGCGCATGGCCAGGCGTGTCGGGAATCCGGCGAGGGCGGTCCGGCCGCCAAGTACGTGCACGCGACGGCTCAGCGCCTGCACGCGGCCCATCATCGCGGCATCGAGTCGGTCGCGCATGCGGTCGATGCGGTGGCAGAACTCATCGCGCGACGAGACGACGATCTCGGCGGCGGCTGAGGGTGTCGGCGCCCGCCGGTCGGCGACGAAGTCGGCGATCGTGACGTCGCTCTCGTGACCCACGGCGGAGATGACCGGCACCGGGCACTCGGCGATCGCGCGCGCCACCGGCTCCTCGTTGAAGGCCCACAGGTCTTCGACCGAGCCGCCGCCCCGGCCGACGATGAGCACGTCGACGCCGGGGACGCGCTGGATGGCGCGAATCGCCTGTGCGATCTCCGCGGCGGAGCCGTCGCCCTGCACGCGCGTCGACCGAATGACGAGATGCGCATTGTGATAGCGGCGGCCGAGCACCTTCAGCATGTCGCGGATCGCCGCGCCGTCGAGCGAGGTGACGATGCCGATCTTGCGCGGCAGTGCGGGGAGCGGCCGCTTGCGCGCCTCGTCGAACAGTCCTTCGGCCTGCAGACGCTTCTTCAGTTGCTCGAAGGCCAGTTGCAAGGCGCCGAGCCCCTTCGGCTCGAGCATCTCGCAGGTGAGCTGATACTCGCCGCGGGCTTCGTAGACCGAGACGCGCCCACGAGCGATGACGCGCAGGCCGTCAACCGGCTTGAACTTCAGGTAGCGCAACTGGGTGCGGAACATGACGCCCTTCAGCTGCGAGCGATCGTCCTTCAGCGTGAAGTACAGGTGCCCGTTGTTCCAGATCTTGGCGTTCGAGAGCTCGCCTTCGACCCACACGGTGAAAAACTGCGCCTCGAGTTGGTCGCGAATGGCCGCGGTCAGCTCGCTGACCGACAACACCTGGCGCCGCGGCGCCGCGGGCTCGACCGGCGCGGCGGGCGTCGACCCCAGCGTGCGGCGCGCGATGTCGCGGACGCGTGCCTCGAGCGATGGGGAGGTGGGCGCTGTGGGCACGGCCTTCGACGCGGCGGGCGGCGGGTCCGGCTCGTCGTCGAAGGGCAGCCCGAAATGGCTCGGCATGGGCAGGCGATCAGCCGCGCGAGTCGCGCGCCAGATCCTCGAGCTCGTCCATGCTGTAGCTGACACGCTCGATGTCGGTGGCGAGCCCAGTGGTCTCGTCGGCCTCGATGATGACGCCGTTGAGGCGCGGATTGCCGCTCGCTGTCTCGAACCGGGCCGGCATGCCGTTGCGGAAGCGTCCGAGTGCCGCCTCCACTTCGACGCCGATGACCGAGTCGTGCGGGCCGGTCATGCCGACGTCCGTCAGGTACGCGGTGCCCTTCGGCAGGATGCGATCGTCCGCGGTCTGCACGTGCGTATGCGTGCCGACGACCGCGGTCACCTTGCCGTCGAGATGCCAGCCCATCGCGATCTTCTCGGACGTGGCTTCAGCGTGGAAGTCGACGAAGACGATGCGGGCGCGCTGCTTCACCTTCTCGATTTCCTTCAGCACGCCGGCAAACGGATCATCGATGCTCAGCATGAACACCCGGCCCATCGCGTTGACGACGCCGACGCTGACGCCAGCCTCCGTACGGGCGATGTAGCTGCCGTTGCCGGGGACGCCGGCAGGGAAGTTGAGCGGCCGCAGCAACCGCGGCTCGATGCCGATGTAGTCGATCGCTTCTTTCTTGTCCCAGATGTGATTCCCGGAGGTCATGACGTCGACGCCGGCGTCGAGGATCTGTTCGCCGAGTTCGCGCGTGATGCCGAAGCCGGCGGCCGCGTTCTCGGCGTTGGCGATGACGAGATCGAGCTGGTGGTAGTGCCGGAGTGCAGCCACACCGCGACGCACAAGGTCGCGTCCGGGGCGTCCGACGATATCGCCGATGAAGAGCAGTCTGGTCACGATGCGGGGGACTCGCCTGAAATCGCGATGCGGATCGGGCGGCCGCGCCGCTCCGTTATTCGCGGGATGGTGATGCGCAGTTCGCCGTGGCGAAGGCTGGCCGTTGCGCGGCTCGTATCGCACGCGGCGGCCACGCGAACGGCGCGCGCGAACCGGCCGTAGCCGCGCTCCACCAGGTGAAAGCTTGCGTCGGTGCGGGCGCGGCGCGGCGCCTTGTGGCCCGCGATGAGGATGGTCGGCCCCTTGGCCACGACCCGGACCGTGTCCAGCGGCACACCCGGAAGGTCCATCGTGATCTCCACCGCTTCGTCGGTTTCGAGCACGTCGAGGGCCGGCGTGCACTCGCCGTTCAGGGCGTCGTCGCCGGTGAACCGGTCCAGTTCCTGAAAGATCCGCCGCAGTTCCTCGCGAAACTCGGTCGGTTCCGACGGGAGCACGACCGCCTGAATCCTCGAACGCATCCTGAAATCATCGCACATCAGATCGCCTACGGGACGAGCCCGTGCGTATCCATCGAGCCAGTCATTCCGAGGCAGCGCTTAGCCTGGGGCTTTCTATAGGGGTGTTTATGACCAATCAAGGCTGACTGCCAGGCACAGTCATCGCGATCGACCTCGGCACCCTGACCATCAAGGGCGAGAAGAAGTTGCCGAGACGTCGCCGCGTAAGCGACTGGCTCCCGGCCGTCGTAAAGGCCGGTAGGTTGGGCAGGGGAGGGGCGACCGTGGGCCGCCCCGTCCGCTGTGCCCTTTCAGCGGTGCAAGGTGACGTGCTAGGCTTGGTTCCCATTTATGGAAGAGGCACAAGATTTCGGCGCCGACATCATCCAGAGCGACTCGCCCGACGCCCTCGAGGCGCCGCGTGTACCGGTCGAACCGGCTCCACCCATCATCAGCCGCTTCCTCTACGTAGACGTAGCGGCCATGCGCGCCAAGCAACTGCGCAAGGGCGCCAGACTCCGCTACGACGTGGAGCCTGGCACACCGACGCCGAAGAAGCCCGAACGCCAGGCGATGGAAGAAGTGAGGCTCTGCCTCGTCCAGTACACCATCCCGCCGTGGAAGGGTGTGGGCGTGCGCGCGGCCGAAGAGGAAGCCGCCGCTGCGGCGGCCGAAGCCGCGGCGCTCGCCGCGGGCGAATAGTCGGGTGCTCGACGCGGTCCTCGGCACCCTGGCCGGCGTCGTGTCGAGCAGTCTGTTCGTCCTGGCGCTAGTCGTCGGGTTCTGTGTGCTGTTCGGGCTGGTGAAGCTCCGGCGGACCGCCGGCCGTGGCGCCGTCGTGAAGAGCCTCGACGAAACCCTCACGCACCTGCCGCTGCAGTACCTCTCCCCGGGCACCCCGCACGGGCAGGTCGACCAACTCCACACGCCCGAACTCATCGAGGCTGCTGCACGTCAGTCCTGAGTGAGGGCCTCGTGCTGACGCCCCCGCTGGACGACGCGATATTCTGGCTGGTCAGGTTGCCGTTCGCGATCGTCATCCTCCCCTTCAGCCAGGCTCAGCGCACCTAACGGTGCGCGACGACAACAGGAAGTCGCTCAGGTCAGCGATTCCGGCTGCCAGCGCAAGGCCAGATGGCGAAGGTTTCCGCGAAGTTCTTGTCCGGTTGGCTCTGCGCGTACCAGTAATCGAGGTGCTGGACGACGCTCTCGCAGTAGGGTTGCGGCGTGTAGTAGCCGGGATAGGGCGTCGATGGCGTGCCCCGCGTCGTGCCGCAGGATCTCCAGGCAGGTCGCCTCGTCGTCTCCTTCTACGTCCAGCATCTGTGCCAGCTCGAGCTTCGCCAGCCTGGGATGGAGCAGGTAGAACGGCACGGCCACGCCCGGCACACCGCCCGGGCTGTACCACTCGTCGGTGCCGTCGATGCGCAGGTCGAGGTCGCACAGGCGCACGTCGAGCAACGGCTCTTCGGCGAGCGACGCCCACGCGGGTGCTAGAGGGGCGGCTGGGCCTTCCACCATGCGGTCTGCCGTTCGTAGGCGTGCGCCGCCGAGAGCAGAGTGGTCTCGTCGAACATCCGGCCGGTCAACTGCAGGCCGATGGGCAGCGAGTCGGCCGTGAAGCCGCAGGGGAGGCTGATCGCGGGCAGCCCCGCCAGGTTGGCACTCACCGTGAAGATGTCAGCCAGATACATCTGTAGCGGATCGGATGTGCGTTCGCCGATCTTGAAAGCCGGCGTCGGGCTGGTCGGCATCGCGACGACGTCCACCTGTTCGAAGGCGTGTTCGTAGTCGCGGCGAATCAGCGTCCGCACGCGCTGCGCCTTGAGGTAGTAGGCGTCGTAGTAGCCGGCGCTCAGCACGTAGGTGCCGAGCATGATGCGGCGCTTCACTTCGTGGCCGAAGCCGAGTTCGCGCGAACGGCCGTACATGGCGCGCAGGTCGTCCTGCGTGCCCGGCCCGCCTTCGGCCGGCGCGCGGAAGCCGTAGCGCACACCGTCGTACCGCGCCAGGTTCGAACTCGCTTCCGCCGTGGCGACGAGGTAGTAGACCGGAATCGCCGCCGACGCATAGGGCAGTTCGATATCGACGAGCGTGGCGCCAGCCTCGCGGTAGGCATCGAGCGCCTCGTTGAACGCCTTCGAGACGGCGGCATCGACGCCGTCGCTGACCAGCGCGCGCGGCACGCCGATGCGCAGCCCCTTCGCGTGCCCCGTCAGCGCCGCGGCGTAGTCGGGCACCGGTTCCGGCGCACTCGTCGCATCGGCCGGGTCGTGTCCGGCCAGCACCTGCAGCGCCAGCGCCGCATCTTCCACCGTCCGGGTGAACGGCCCAATCTGGTCGAGCGACGAGGCGAAGGCCAGCAGGCCGTAGCGCGAGACACGGCCGTAGGTCGGCTTGAGGCCAACGAGTCCGCACAGCGCAGCGGGCTGACGAATGGACCCGCCGGTATCCGAGCCGAGCGACAGCGGCGTCATGCCAGCGGCGACCGCCACGGCTGATCCGCCGCTCGATCCCCCAGGGATGCGATCGGTGGCCCACGGATTCCGCGCCGGACCGAACGCCGAGTTCTCGTTCGACGAGCCCATCGCGAACTCGTCGCAGTTGGTCTTGCCCACCGCCACGGCGCCGGCCGCAACCAGCTTCGCCACCGTGGTGGCGTCGTACGGCGGCACGAAGTGCTCGAGGATCTTCGACGAGGCGGTCGTGCGCACGCCGAGCGTGCAGAGGTTGTCCTTCAGCGCCACGGGAACACCGGCCAGCGGCAGCGACGCTCGGTTCGGGTGTGCATCGACCGCGGCCGCCTGCGCCAGGGCCTGGTCGCGCGTGACGGTGTTGAAGGCGTTGAGCGTGCCGTCGTGCGCCTCGATGCGCGCAAGCGCCTCGGTGCACACGTCCACAGCGGAGCGAGCGCCCGACTGCACGGCGTCGCGGATGTCGCGAAGGGTGGCGAACTGGCTCATCCGATGACCCGCGGAACCTTGAAGAGACCGGCATCGAGGTTGGCGTCCGGCGCATTGGCCAGTGCCGAGGCGCGGGTGAGCGACGTGTGCACGACATCGGCGCGATCGGCGTCGTGACGCGCACCGATGCTGGCGGTTGGCGGCACGCCCGTCGTGTCGATGTTCTGGACCTGGTTGGCGTATTCGAGGATCTCGCCGAGTTGACGCGCGTAGAGCTCGATTTCGGCCTCGTCGAGGCGAAGATGCGCGAGCGCGGCGATCGCTTCGATCTGCGATCGGGAGAACGTGGCGGCCATGCCAAATGCTAGCATTTCCGCCGCGTCGCCCGCTTCATCCACGCGGCCGTACGAGCGCGCGCAGCGTGCTCAGGTTCTCCTCGTCGAGCGGATCGACCGCAATCGGTCCCGTCGGCTTGCCCTCGCCCTTGGGCGTCTCGAGCAGCATCGGGATGCTGGCGAAGCGGCGGTCGTTCACCAGGCGCCTGAACGACTCGAGCCCCAGGTGTCCCTTGCCGATGTGTTCGTGCCGATCGACGCGGCTGCCGAGTGGCTTCCTCGAGTCGTTGACGTGGAACAGGCGCAGCCGGTCGAACCCGACGATGCGGCCGAAGGCGGCGAACGTCTCGGCATAGCCGTCGTCGGTGGTCAGGTCGTAGCCCGCGGCCAGCAGGTGGCACGTGTCGAGGCAGACACCGACGCGGGCGTGCCCGTCCATCAACCCGACGATCTCGGCCAGTTCCTCGAAGCGCGAACCGATCGACGACCCCTGTCCCGCCGTGCACTCCAGTAGCACCATCGTCGTCCCTGCGGCGCGCGCGTCGAGCAGGTCTCGGAGGTTGTCGGCGATGAGCCTGATGCCGTCCGACGCGCGTCCGGTCGTGTACGCGCCCGGGTGCAGGACGACGCCGAGCAGACCCAGCGCTTCGGCCCGATCGAGTTCGTCGGCCATCGCCTCGCGCGACTGCGCGCGCAGCGCGGCGTCGGCGGTGGCGAGGTTGATCAGGTAGCTGGCGTGCGAGACGACCGCGACGAGGCCGGCGCTCGCCACGTCGCGGCGGAACTGCGCGATCTCGTCCGGTGGAAGCGGGCGTCCGCGCCACTGGTTGGCGTTCTTCGCGAACACCTGCAGCGCATCGCACCGGTGCACCACCGCGCGCGCAACGGCGCGCGGCAGGCCACCGGCGACGGACATGTGCGCGCCGAACGGAGGCATGCGGACGAGTAGACCTGCGGGTACGAGCGCCACGCTATCGCGGCAGTGCCGTGCTGGCGGGCACGATGCGCGACGCGTCGGTTCCGGGCTTCGGCGTGTACTTCTGCGTCCGTCCGCCGAAACTGTCGGCGGCGTAGAGATTCCCCTCGCTGTCGACCGAGAACTGGTGCAGTTCCCAGAACGCGCCGGGATAGGTGCCGTAGGTACCCCAGAAGTAGAGCAACTTGCCGCTGGCGTCGAAGTGCAGCAGGCGCGCATTGGTACCGTCCGACACCCAGACCGTCCCGTCGGGTGCGGCCACCACGTGATTGGGGAAGCGCAGGTTCGGCCAGGTGTCGAGATGGCGGCCGTTCGCATCGAACACCTGAATCCGCTGGTTGCCGCGGTCAGCGACGTAAACGCGGCCGTTCTTGTCGGCGTCGATGCCGTGGATGCTGTTGAACTGACCGGGGCCGTTGCCCTTGGTGCCCCACTGGCTGACGTATTTGCCGGTGTGGTCCAGCTTCACGATGCGCGTGTTGCGCAGGCCGTCGGCGACCAGCAGTGAGCCGTCGGGCAGGAAGGCGATGTCCTGCGGCAGGCCGAAGTGGGTCTGGTCGTCACCGGGCACGTCGGTTTCGCCGAGCGTCTGGACAAGCTGCTTACCGTCGTTCGTGAACTTGTAGATGACGTGGCGCGAGTCGTTGACGATCCAGACGTGCTTCTGCGGATCGTAGGGGCTGATCTTCACCTTGTGCGGACCGCCGCCCGTGCCGGGAGCCGACGCATACAGCTTGTCCCACTGCGTCCACGACTCGATGAGGGCACCGGCGCGGTTGACCACCAGCAGCGTGTTGCGCATCTCGGCGGTCGGCACCGTGGCGCGTTCGCCGAGCGAGCCCCAGATGCCGTTGAACCCGCGCGGCAGTTTCTCCGGCAGCTTCAATTCGCCCCGCGCGGCAATGAAGATGCGGTCGGGCGACTCGGCGAAGACGCCGGGCTGCGAACCCCAGATGTAGCCCTGCTTCGCCCACGGCTGCGGCCAGTTCTCGACGACAGCGTATGGGCCGGTTTCCTCTTCGCCGCCTTTCTGCTGCATCGAGGCGGTGGAGGGGAGCAGGGCAATCGCCCCGAACAGCAGGGCCGCGGAGAGCGTGCGGAACACGGGAGAGGTCATGGCGAGGCAGCGTAGCAGAGGACGTGAAAATTCGGAACGCTACGGTCCGAGCCGTTGCTCGCGGATCGAGCCGTCGGGGCCCATCACGACGGTGGCGCCGAAGAGGCCGCGCCGGAACTGCCGGGGGTCGTCGAGGTCGCCCTGCACGAAGCGCAGGTCGCTCCACCGCACCGTTGTGGTGCCGTCCTCGGCCACGAACGAGCGTGCGGCCGGAAAGCGCGAGAAGCCGAGGAATACGCGTGGTATGGGCGCGGCGGCCGCGGTCATCACCGCCGGCGGCCACTGGTTGGGCACCCGCATCGCCAGCACGCGGGTGGACAGCGACTCGGCCGACAGTCCGCGGCCGGTCAGCAGGTCGATGTCGCGCACTTCGTAGGTGTTCGAGAGCTGCGCGATGAGTCTCCAGCGGAACGGCGAGATGAAGTCGGGCATGGCCGCAATCTCCACCAGGCACCGTGGGGAGCCGTTCGTGCGCGCCGCGGTGGTGTCGGGCCGGGGCCAGTGCTCGAGACCCCATCCCGGCCGTATGGACGGGTCGCACCACCCCGGCAACCGGCCCCCGAACGCCTCAGGTGCCCGATCGACCGCCGTGTCGTGTGCTGCGCCGCGCACGCCGTAGTTCACGGCCAGCAGGCTGAGGGCGATGGCCGCATTGCGGCGGCGCCGCACGGCCGTGACCGGGTCGCCCTTTGGTCCGCGTGCGAACCAGAAGCCGCCACCGAGAATGGCGAGCAGGTAGACGTCGACGATCGGCATCCAGTCGACCGAGAACCAGGTCCACGCGAACGGACTCAGCGGGCGCGTGCCGTACGAGGTCGGCAGGTCCATGAGGATGTGACCGGCGATGCCGATCATCGACACGGCCCAGAGCATGAGCAGGCTCGCACGCGGCTCGTCTGCGGATCGGTCCCACTTCTTCTGGCCGAGCCAGACCAGCCCGGCCACGACGGCAGCCAGGCCGACGACACCAAGCGGACCGTGCGTCGGACCGCGGTGGAATTCGAGATAGTTCGCGGTGCCGCCGAGTGTGACGACGACGTCGATATCCGGTGCATTGGAGGCGAGGAGGAGCGCTGTCGTGGCGCCGCGACCGGCGCGCCCGAGCGGCGTACGCGCGAGCGTGAGGCCGAACAGGCTGTGCGTCAGGTTGTCCAAGCGACCTAATATTACAGGATGAGAAAGACGCTGCTGGCGCTGCTGTTCAGCGCGGTCGCGGTGCTGATGCCGTCATCGGCGTCCGCCTGGGGCTTTGCCGGGCATCAATTGATCGTCAGGCGAGCCATCGACCTGCTGCCGCCAGAGCTGAAGCCCTTCTACGAGCATCATCTCGCCGAGGTCGAGGCTCGGATCACCGACCCTGACCTCTGGCGCAGCGTCGGCTCCGACGACGACCCGAATCACTTTGTCGACTTCGGCGTGCCGGAATACGGTCCGCCGCCATTCCTGCTGCTGCCGCGCGAACACGGCGCGGCGCTCGCCACGTTCGGGTCGGTGGTACTGAAGAAATACGGCACGCTGCCGTGGCGTGAAGAGGAGATGGCCGGCGGACTGCGCCGCGCGTTCGAGGGCATGGGCAAGAAAAGCGCGTTCGCCATCTCGGACGTCACGCTGCTGACCGGATTCGCCGCGCACTACCTGCAGGATGCGCATCAGCCGTTTCATGCCACCGACAACTACGACGGGCAGAAGACCGGCAATCGCGACGTCCATGCGCGCTTTGAAACGGAGCTGATCCAGCGCTTCGAGTCGCGGCTGCAGCTCCAGCCCGCGCTCCCGGGCGCAATGCCCAGCGCGCGCGATGCCGCCTTCGACGCGCTGATCGTCAGCTACGGCGACGTCGAGAAGATCCTGGCCGCCGACAACCTGGCGAGGACCGGCAAGGACGTCTACGACGACGACTTCTTCGAGAGGTTCTTCGTGGCCGCGAGGCCCGTGCTCGAAGAGCGGCTCTCGGCGGCCATCACGGCGACCGCGAGCCTCATCATCACGGCCTGGGAGCAGGCCGGAAAGCCGGTCATGTTCACCGAGATGCCGCGCACACCCCGGCCCGTGCAGCGCTAGTGCACGTTCACCTCATTCCGCTCGGCCGCGACCGGTACGAGCTCTACGCTGAAGCGCCCGAAGAGGATGAAGGCCCGCTCGCGCACGACGCGGGCCGCGTGCGGCGCTGGCTGCACCGTGCCGGCGAGCAGTGGCACGAGTACGTGGATGCTGCGCGCCTGAGCACGGCGACTGGCCGCTTCGCGGTCTGGCGCGACGCGATCATCTGCAAACTGGCGGCAACGCTCGACGAACAGCGGACGCTCCGGTCATTGCGGACCGCGACCACGGCGACCATGCTGTTCCCCGCGAGCCTCGAGTCGCGGGCGGCCCGTGCGGCGCTCGACCGGATTCTCGCCTCGTCGCAGCGGCACCACGGGCAGCGGCTGATTCTCTATCTCGTGCTGTTCGTGCTCTCTGGCATCCTGTTCTTCATCCCGGGGCCGAACATCGTGGCCTACTACCTCGGGTTCGAGGGCGTCGGCCACCTGCAGTCGTGGCGCGGGGCCCGCCACGCTGTCACACACGTGGCGTGGACCCTCCAGCCGAGCACCGATCTCGACGAACTCGCGACGCTGGCCGGCCAGCCGCATGCGGCGCGTGCGGAGCGTGTGCGCGCCGTGGCGCAGGGGCTCGCGCTCGAGCACCTGCCGGCCTTCTTCGAGCGCGCGACCGGCTGAAATCTGCATGCTATACTCGCGCGAAACCGTTGACTCTTAGAGAATTAGCCGATCGCCTGCAGTGTCGCCTCGACGGCGACGGGAGCGTGACCGTCACGCGCGTCGCGGGGATCGAGCACGCGCAGCCGGGCGACCTCACCTTCGTCGCCAACCCCAAGTACCACCACTTCCTCGACACGACCAAGGCGTCGGCGGTGCTGGTGACGGCCGATGTGTCGCGCACACCGGACGGTCCGGCCCTGCTCATCTGCGAGCACCCCTATCTGGTATTTGCGCACGCGCTTGGCGTGCTCGCCAACACGGTGCCGCCAGTGGTCGGCGTCGACCCCTCGGCGCAGGTGGCGGCCAGCGCCCAGTTCGGCGAGGGCGTGTCGGTCGGTGCCCTGTCGGTGGTTGGCGCGCACGTGCGCATCGGCGCGCGCACGGTCGTGCACCCCGGGGTGATCATTGGCCCAGGCGCGGTGCTGGGCAGCGACTGCGTCATTCACTCGCGCGTGTCCATTCGCGAGCGCGTGCGGCTTGGCGACCGCGTGGTGGTCCAGGACGGCGCGGTGCTCGGCAGTGACGGCTTCGGCTTCGTGCGTCAGCCCGACGGCACACACCTCAAGATTCCACAGCACGCCGACGTCGTCATCGAAGACGACGTGGAGATTGGCGCCAACACGGCGATCGATCGCCCGGCCGTCGGCGAGACGCGCATCCGCAAGGGCGTGAAGATCGACAACCTCGTGCAGGTGGCGCACGGCGTCAGCGTGGGCGAGCGGACCATCTTCGCCGCCCAGGTCGGCATCGCGGGCAGCACGGTGGTCGAAGAAGACGTCGTGCTGGCCGGCCAGGTCGGCGTGGCCGGGCACATTCGCATCGGCAAGGGCGTCATCGCCACAGCCCAGACCGGCGTGCCGAACTCCGTGGATGCCGGCACGATGATTTCCGGCTATCCCGCCATTCCCAACCGCGACTGGCTCAAGTCGTCCGCGGTGTTCCGTAACCTGCCCGCGCTGAAGAAACGCGTTGTCGCCCTCGAGCAGCGCATCGCGGAACTCGAGGAGAAGCTAGACGCATGTCGTCCTCCGTCGGAAGACTGATTCGCCGCGCGGCGCTCGCCGCCGGTCTCTCGCTGGCGCTCGCGCCCGCTGCCTTCGCCCAACTTCCGCATCCGCTCGACGACGCACCGGCCGCGGCCGATTTCATGCCGCGTATCGACTGGAAGATGTCGGCCGCCTTCCTGAACCACCCGGACTCGCGGTTCACCTGGGACACGCACTGGGCCGGCGACTTCGATCTGTTCAGTTATCCGAAGGGACGCGTCTCGTTCCTCGCCGACTACCAGGCGCTGCTTGGCGAGGGGTTCCGCCCGTTCGATCCGTACCAGAGCAACTACCTGCTCGAGGCGTCGGGGTCGGTGTTTGTGGGACGCACGGAAGTGGCTGGCGTTCTCAGCCATATCTCGCGGCACCTCGGCGATCGGCCGAAGCGCATTGCGGTGGCGGAGAATTCACTCGGCCCGCGTTTCATGCGCCGCCTCGGCACCACGGCGAGTCAGTCGTCGCTCGACGTCCGCGTCGACGTGCGCAAGGTGATTGCGAAGGCTTACGACGACTACAACTGGATCGAGGAAGTGGAACTGGTGGCGCGGCGGCGTGTGTCGCCCTATACCGGCCTGTTCCTGCGCGGCTACGGCCAGCTGCTTCAGGTAGACACGACCGTCGCCGGGCGCGGCCAGCAGCGCGGCGGACGCGTCGAAGCAGGTCTGCGGCTGCGCGGCAAGAGCCAGACCGGCGGCGCGATGGAACTCTTCGGCGGCGGCGAGCAGATGATCGACGCCGACGTGCTCGATCGCCTGCCGCGGCGCTGGGCGTATGTCGGGTTCCGCCTGCTCGGGCACTGATGGTCCGGCTGAAGCCGGACACTACGGACCCGCCTGGTCCGGCTGAAGCCGGACACTACGGACCCGCCTGGTCCGGCTGAAGCCGGACACTACGGACCCGCTCGGTCCGGCTGAAGCCGGACACTACGGATGAGGGCCGGCAGTTGTAGTGTCCGGCTTTAGCCGGACCGGCGCATCCCCGGAGCGACCGCACCGAAAGGATAAGATCGCCTGATGACTCGCAGGGTGCTCCGCACGTTCGTGGTCTCGGCGCTGCTGGCGGCCATCTCCGGGCTGCCCGCCGGGGCCGCCGTGCCTCCGCCCAGGCTGCAGTACGACTTCTCGACGCTGCCGAACGGCCTGAAGGTCATCCTCTCCGAAGACCACTCGTCGCCGATCATCCATCTCGGCGTCTACTATCACGTCGGCTCGAAGAACGAACGCCCCGGCCGCACCGGCTTCGCCCATCTCTTCGAACACTTGATGTTCAAGGGGTCGAAGAACGTCGGCGCCGAAGAACACACCTCGGTCATCGCCGCGGCCGGCGGCCAGAGCAATGCCTACACCACCGACGACGAGACGGTGTTCTGGCAGACATTCCCCGCGCAGTACCTGCCGATGGTCTCGTGGCTCGAGGCCGACCGCATGGCGTCGTTGCGGGTGGAGAAGGACAACTTCACCAACGAGCGCGAGGTGGTGAAGGAAGAGCGCCGCATGCGGGTGGACAACCAGCCCTACGGCCGCCTCAACGAACTGATTTACGACCAGACCTTCACCGTGCACCCCTACAAGCACCCGACCATCGGCAGCATGGCCGACCTCGAAGCGGCGTCGGTGGACGACGTCCGCGAGTTCTACAACACCTTCTACGTTCCCGAGAACGCCACGCTCGTCATCGTCGGCGACTTCGAGACGCCGCAGGCGAAGGCGATCGTCGAGCAGTACTTCGGCCGCGTGCCAAAGGCGCAGCGCCCCGTGCCGCGCGACCTGCCGAAGGAGCCCGCGCAGACGCAGGAGAAGCGGGTGACGCTGCAGCAGCCGTGGCCGCTGCCGGCGGTCGTGGTCGCGTATCACATCACCTACGACGGCCATCCCGACTCGTATCCGCTGCATATCGCCTCGAAGGTGCTCTCCGACGGCCAGAGTTCGCGCATCTACCAGAAGCTGGTCTACGAACAGCAGCTCGCCGTCACCGCCTTCGGCGGCGCCAACCTCGTCGAAGACCCGAACCTGTTCTACACCGTGGCGATCGTCCAGCCGGGCCAGTCGCCGGAGGCGGCCATCGCGGCGCTGATTGGCGAACTCGATCAGCTGAAGGCGGGCGGGATCACCGAGCGTGAACTGCAGCGGGCGAAGAACCAGTTCGCGCGCGACTACATCCTCGGGCGCGAATCGAACCAGCAGAAGGCGCTGCAACTGGCGCACGCCGTCGCCATCCACAACGACATCACCACCGCCGACGGCGAGTTCGAGATCTTCCAGGGAATTACCGCCGCCGACGTGAAGCGCGTCGCCGAGATCTACTTCACCGAGGCGAACCGTACCGTCATCACCATCATGCCGGCCAGCCGCGCCGATGCCGGAGGCGGCCGATGAGGCGCGTGCTTGTGCTCGTGGCGCTGATGGCCGGGGTCGTTCCGGTCGCCGCGCAGGATCGCTCGTGGCCAAGCGAACGTCCGCCGCGTCCGCTCCCGGCGCGCGAGTCGACGTTCCCCGACTACCAGATGCGCACGCTCGACAATGGGCTGCAGGTAGTGACCGTGCTGCATCACGAGCAGCCGGTCGTCAGCATGCGGATGATCGTGCGGGCCGGAGCCGCGCAGGACCCGCGCGATCGGACAGGACTGGCCGACCTCGCGGCGTCGCTCCTCGGCCAGGGCTCGGCAGGAAAGTCGGCGAAGCAGGTGCAGGACGAGATCGACTTCATGGGCGGCGCGATGGGCGCCGGCGCCGGTGCCGACCTGACGTTCGCCAACGTCGTGGTGATGAAGGACAGTTTCGAGTTGGGCCTCCGCATCCTGTCCGACATGGCACGCACGCCGGGCTTTGCGCCCGAAGAGGTCGAGCGGCAACGCCAGCAGGCGCTGTCGACGCTGCGCGTGAACTTCGATTCGCCTGAGTTCGTGGCCGACGCGGTGTTCGACCGGCTGGTCTACGGATTCCATCCGTACGGCCTCCCGCAGAACGGCACGGCCGGGTCGATCGCCACCATCACGCGCGACGACATCGTCGCCTTTCACGACACCTACTTCGTCCCGAACAATGCCATCCTCGCCGTCGTCGGCGACGTGACGGCCGAGGATGCCATCGGGATGGTGCAGAAGGTCTTCGGCGACTGGCAACGGAAGGCGTTGCCCGCCTCGACGTTCGTGGCGCCGCCCGATCCGACACGGCGCGTCATCGTGGTGAACAAGCCGGACGCCGTGCAGACCGAGGTGCGTGCCGGGCACATCGGCATCAAGCGCAACCACCAGGACTACATGGCGTTGAACATGGCGCTGCGGATCCTCGGCGGCGAAGGGGCGAACCGGCTCCACCAGGTGCTGCGCACCGAGCGTGGGCTCACCTACGGCGCCAAGGCCGAGATGGACACGCTGCTGGAGGCGGGTGACTTCGAGGCGTCCACCAGCACACGCTCCCAGGCCACCGGCGAAGTGCTGCGGCTCATCGTCGACGAATTCTGGCGACTGCAGCGCGAGCGCGTCGGCGACCGCGAACTCAACGATGCGAAGGCGTACATCACCGGCAGCTTCCCGCTGACGCTGGAGGTGCCGGACGCCATCGCCACGCAGGTGCTGAACGTCCTGTTCTACGGCCTGCCGGTGGAGCAGTTGCAGACCTACCGCGACCGCGTCAACGCCGTGCGGTCCGACGATGTCGAACGGGTGGCGCGCTACTATCTGCGGCCAGACCGGTTGTCGATCGTGCTCGTGGGAAACGCCTCGGCGTTCCTGCCGCAACTGCGCGGGCTCGGCTTCTCGAACGTCGAAGTGATCGACATGGACGACCTCGATCTGCTGGCGGCCGACTTCCGCAAGCCGGGAGCGAAGACGCGCGCGCCGGTGCCGCCAGTGCCGTCGCGCCGTGGCGCACTTGGCGCGTCGCTCCAGTTCCCGCTGGCGCCGCCAGCGGCGTACCAGCCGGCGTCGGCCCAGGCGACCGGTCGCGGCAGCACGCCCGAGGACGGGGTCAGCGCCAGGCAACTGCTCGACCGCGTCATCGCGGCCAAGGGCGGCCTCGAGCGGCTCCGGGCGGTGAAGAGCCTCGTGGTGACGACACGCGCCAGGGCGCTCGGACCGAACGCGCCGACCGACATGGCCGACACGGTCACCTCCATCGAGTACCCGAATCGCGTGCGGGTCGCGTCGACGATTCGCGGCACTGACGTGCTGCAGGTCTTCGATGGCACCCGGGCGTGGGTACGCGATCCGAACGGCACACATGACGTGCCCGAGCGCGGCGTGCGCGACTTCCAGAACGGCCTCCGCCGCGACACCATCAACGTGCTGCTCGCGGCGCTCGATGGCCGCGTGCGCGTGCGTCGCCTGGCCGATGTGAAGGACGATGCCGGCGTCGTGCGTCCGGCGCTGGAGTTCTCCGGCGCCGACCTCGAGCCGATGGTGATGTACGTCGACCCGGCGACCGGACTGGTGACCAAGTTGACCTACGTGGCCGGCGGCATGGGGCAACCGCTGGTCGAGGAGAGCTTCTCCGATTATCGCGACGTGAACGGCGTGCAGATTACCTACGCGGCCACCGTTCGCGTCGGCGGGCAACCGGCGCTCGAGCGCACTGTGACCGACGTGACGGTGGGCGGCGCGCTCGACCCGTCGCTGTTCAGGCGACCGTGAGCCTCCGCCTACTGCTCTCATGCGGCGAGGCGTCCGGCGATCTCTACGCCGGTGCCCTGACGCGCGAACTCCGCCTTCTCGCGCCCGGCATCGACGTTGCCGGCCTCGGCGGACCTGAATTCGCCAGGGCCGGTGGCCGCGTCATCGTCGACTACCGCGGACTCTCTGTCACCGGCTTCACCGAAATCGTAGCGAAGCTGCCGCAGCTGCGCGCCGCGAAGCAGCACCTGCTGGCCGACGCGCAGCAGCACCGGCCCGATGCGCTGGTCGTCATCGACTACTTCGGTTTCAACGGCCGCCTGGCGAAGGATGCCCACGCCATGGGCATTCCGGTCATCCACTACATCAGCCCGCAGGTGTGGGCCTGGCGCCCAGGCCGCATCAGCCTTATTCGCGCCGTCACGCGGAAGATGCTGGTGATCTTTCCGTTCGAGTCGACGATCTACCAGGACGCAGGTGTGCCCGTGGAATTCGTCGGGCATCCGCTCATCGACCTCGCCCACGCGCAGACGCCGCGCGACCTGCTCCTGTCCCGGCTCGGGCTCGACCCCGCCGCGCCGATCGTCGGCGTGCTGCCCGGGAGCCGAACCAGCGAGCTGCGCCGCATCCTGCCGACGCTGGTCGAGGCCGCGCAGCTGATTCGTCAGCGCGTGCCGCGCGCGCAGTTCGTCGTCGCGCGGGCGCCGCATCTCGACGACCGGCTGTACGACCCGGTGCGCCACCTGGCCGGATCGGCCATCGTCGAGGGCGAGACCGACGCCGTGCTCGCCGCGTCGGACGTGGTGCTGACGGCGTCGGGCACCGCCACGGTGCAGGCGGCGCTGCACGACACACCAATGGTCGTGGTCTACCGTGTGTCGTCCCTGGAATACCTCATCGGACGGCGGTTCGTGAAGGTCGATACCTTCGCGATGGTCAACCTCATTGCCGGCCGTCAGGTGGTGCCGGAGTTGATTCAGGAGCGGTTCACCGCCGAGGCGGTGGCCAGCGAAGCAACATCGATGCTCACCGACAGCGCTCGTGCGGCACGGATCAGACAGGGGCTGGCCGAGGTTCGGGCGAAGCTCGGAGGTCCTGGCGGCAGTCGTCGCGCGGCCGAAGCCATCCTGAAGACGATAGGGGAGCTATGAGACACCGGGTGCTGAGCGTCGCCATGCTGATGTGCCTGCTGGCCGCGCACGTGCGAGCGACGGTGCTGGTGCCGGCCGACCTCGCCGAACTCTCGCGCGACGCACAGATCATCGCGCGGGGGCAGGTCGTCGCCATCGACGCACGCTGGTCGGACGGTCATCGCGCCATTGAGACCGTGGTGACGCTCGAAGCCGAGCGCGTGCTCAAGGGTGAGGTGGGCCGTAGGGTCCAGTTCCGCGTCCCCGGTGGCGTGATGGGCCGCTACCGCAACATCGTGATGGGCGCGCCGCAGTTCGCCGTCGGACAGCGTGTCATCGTCTTCCTCGGCGCCAGCGGCCCGCAGGTGCCCTTTGTGCTTGGCTTCAGCCAGGGCGTCTACCGCCTCGGCGTGACGTCCTCGGGCGACGTGTTAGTTTCGCCGCCGCCGATCATGCCGGGCGTCACCGGACCGATTGTGCGCGGCGCGGTGACGCGGCAGCCCGCCCCGCTGGCCGACTTCGAGCGCAGCGTCCGTGCGCTGGCGGGAGACGGACGATGACGCGTCGTCCATCCGCCACGCGACGCGGCTGGAGCGTACTGTTGTCGCTGGCACTGGTGATGACGGTGTCGTCGCCGGCGTTTGCGTACCTGAAGTTTGGATTCCAGTTGGACGGCAAGGAGTTCACGCTGCGCTGGAGCCGGTCGCCGGTCATGTACTTCGTGAGCGACGTCGACGTGCCCGGAGTGTCCGTGTCGCAGTTCCAGGGAGCTGTCGCCGTGGCCTTCACGACCTGGGAGTCGGTGCCATCGGCCTCGATCGCCTATACGTTCGGCGGCTTCACACGCGGCTTGCCAGGCGAGAACGATGGCCGGACGACGCTCGGGTTCATGAACGCGCCTGAACTCGACCGGGTCCTGGCGTCGACCAGCTACCTCGTCGACGGCGACACCGGTGAACTACTCGAATCGGACATCTTCTTCAACTCCGCGTTCGCGTGGTCGACGGCACAGGCGGGGGAGCGTGGACGGTGGGATGTGGAGTCGATCGCGCTTCACGAGATCGGGCACCTCAGCGGCCTCGGCCACTCCGCCATCGGCGAAACGGAACTGCTGTCTGGCGGCGGCCGCCGCGTGCAGTCGATCGGCTCGGTGATGTTCCCGATCGCCCTCGGCAGCGGCGACATCTCGGGGCGGCGTCTCATGCCCGACGATATCGCCGGCATCTCCGACCTCTACCCGGAGGCTGGGTTCAACGACACGACCGGCAGTGTGTCGGGCCGGATCACGAAGAACGGCGCTGGTGTCTTCGGCGCGCACATCGTCGCCTTCGACCTACGCGGAGGCGAACTCGTGGGCAACTTCAGCCTCGGTCACGATGGCCAGTTCTCCATTGCCGGCTTGCGACCAGGGCCGCACGCCCTGCGGATCGAACCGATTGACGACGCCGACACCGACAGCTTCTTCGACGACACCGAACCGCCTGACGTGAACTTCAGGACCACCGTCTTCGAACGGCTGGTCATCGTCCCGCGCGGCGGCGACAGCGGCGCGGTGCAGATAGCGGTGCAGCCGAAGTGATGCGCGGCCGCTGCATCGCGATCGTGGTGGCGGCGCTGGTGTGGGGCGCGGGACAGGCCCAGGCGCAGACGCCTGGCGCGGGCCGGCTCGAGCTGTCGGCTGGGGCGCGCTGGGTTGGCCCCATCGCGTTCGGCACGACCGCCGCGACTGAAACGACCTTCGGCGGCGGGAAGCGGACCCTGTTCGAGAGTTCCAGCCAGCTCGACGCGTCCATTGGTGGCAGCGTCGGGGTGGGGGTGCAACTGACGCGGGGGCTGCGTGCCGAGGTCTCGGTCGCGTTTAGCCCGACCGGCCTCAGCACACGCATCAGCGGCGACGTCGAGGGTGTGGCCGATCTGACCGTGCAGGCGCCGGTCACGCAGTTTCTCTTCGAAGGCGGCCTGCAGGCGCGACCCGCGCGATGGACCCGCGGGCGCCTGTCGCCATTCGTCACGGCGGGAATGGGCTACCTGCGCCAACTGAACGACGGACGGACCCTCGTCGAGACCGGGCGCGCGTGCTATTTCGGTGGCGGGCTGTATTATGAGCGGGTAGCAACTCATCCACGGTGGCTGACGGCCACCGGGGTCCGGGCTGACATCCGTGCGCTCGTCCTGCGCGGCGGGGTGGCAGCCGACGACACGTGGCGGGGCGCGCCCGCGATCACCGCGTCGGTGTTCGCGCGGTTCTGATACCGCCGGCGGGCGAGTGTGTGGCCTGGAGGCCCGATGTTCAACGAGTTCAAGAAATTCGCCATGCAAGGCAACGTTGTCGACCTCGCAGTCGGCATCGTCATTGGCGCCGCGTTCGGCGCCATCGTCAACTCGGTCGTCCAGGACGTGATGATGCCGATCGTCGGCGTGGTCACCGGAGGCCTCGACTTCAGCCAGCGGTTCGCCCTCCTGAAGGACGGCATACCGCCCGGACCCTATGCGTCGATCGCCGTCGCCAAGGCGGCAGGCGCCTCGACGATGAACTACGGCCTGTTCCTGAATGCGGTGGTGAACTTCCTCATCGTGGCCATTGCCCTGTTCCTCGTCGTGAAGGCGATGAACACGGCGCGTCAGGCCAAGGCGGAGGCGCCGGCCCCGCTCGCCCCGCCAACTCCTCCGACCACGGAAGAGACGCTCCTCACCGAGATCCGCGACCTCCTCAAGCGCAGCGTCGCGAGCACCTGAAGCGTTTTTGAGATCGGTGTAGTGTCCGCCTTTAGGCGGACCCCAGAAAGTCCGGCTAAAGCCGGACACTACGTACTACACCGAAATGGAAAACGCTCTAGACCGCGGGACACGCCGGTACGACCCCTCAGCGGCGGAACCGCTGTGGTACGATTGGCGTTTTCTCGGGATCACCAGACTTCAAGAGGTCACCGATGTCGACCGTAGACAGCTTCGGCACCCGTACCGCCCTGCAGACCGGCGGACCGAGCGTGCAGTACTTCAGCCTTGGCGCGCTCGAAAAGAACGGCTTCCCGGAAGTCGCGCGCCTCCCGTTCTCGCTCAAAATCCTGCTCGAAAACCTGCTGCGCCACGAGGACGGACGCTTCGTCAAGAAGGGCGACATCGAGGCGCTCGCGACGTGGGATGTCACGAGCACCGCGGCGCGTGAGATCTCGTTCATGCCGGCCCGCGTGCTGCTGCAGGACTTCACGGGCGTGCCGTGTGTGGTTGACCTTGCGGCGATGCGCGACGGCATTGTCCGGCTCGGTGGCAACCCCGACCGTGTGAACCCGCTTCAGCCCGTCGAGTTGGTCATCGACCACTCGGTGCAGGTCGACTACTTCGGCCAGGCGAACGCATTCGACCTGAACGCCGAACTCGAGTTCTCGCGTAACAAGGAACGCTACTCGTTCCTGCGCTGGGGCCAGAACGCCTTCCGCAACTTCCGCGTGGTGCCGCCAGACACCGGCATCGTCCACCAGGTCAACCTCGAATACCTCGCGCGCGTCGTCATGACGGCGGACGACGAGCAGGGCACCGTGGCGTTCCCGGACACGCTCGTCGGCACCGACTCGCACACGACCATGGTGAACGGCCTGGGCGTGGTGGGGTGGGGCGTTGGCGGCATCGAGGCCGAGGCGGCCATGCTCGGCCAGCCGTCGTCCATGCTGATTCCGCCGGTCCTCGGTGTACGCCTCGACGGGCGCCTGGCTGAAGGGATTACGGCCACCGACCTCGTGCTGACGATCACCGAGCGCCTGCGCAAGCACGGCGTGGTCGGCAAGTTCGTCGAGTTCTACGGTCCCGGTCTCGAGCACCTGACCCTGGCCGACCGCGCGACGCTCGCCAACATGTGCCCGGAATACGGCGCCACGATCGCGATCTTCCCGATCGACGCGATGACGCTCGACTACCTGCGCCTGAGTGGCCGCGATGCCGATCACGTGGCGCTCGTCGAAGCCTACGCGCGCGCACAGGGGCTGTTCCACGACGCGTCCACGAAGGACTCGGCGTATACGGAATCGATTGCGGTCGACCTGACCGTGGTCGAACCGAGCCTCGCCGGCCCGAAGCGTCCGCAGGACCGCGTGCCGTTGAAGTCGGCGAAGCAGGGCTTTGCCGCGGCGCTGCCTGGCCTGATGCCGAAGAAGACTGCAGGCGGCGGTACGGCGGTCGCCACCGAGCTGACGCTTTCGCACGGCGATGTAGTGATTGCGGCGATCACGAGCTGCACGAACACCTCGAATCCGAGTGTGATGATCGGCGCCGGTCTCGTCGCCAAGAAGGCGGTCGAGAAGGGGCTGACGAGCAAGCCGTGGGTGAAGACCAGCCTGGCGCCAGGCTCGAAGGTGGTCACCGACTACCTGGCGGCGGCGGGGCTCGACACCTACCTCGATCAACTCGGCTTCAACCTTGTCGGTTACGGCTGCACGACCTGCATCGGCAACAGCGGTCCGCTGCCGGAGGATGTGTCGGCAGCCATCGACGCGGACAACCTCGTTGTCGCGTCGGTGCTCAGCGGCAACCGGAACTTCGAAGGGCGCGTGCAACAGCAGGTGCGTGCGAACTACCTGGCGTCGCCGCCGCTCGTGGTGGCCTACGCGCTGGCCGGCAGCATGAACATCGACCTCACGACCGAGCCGCTCGGCACCGGCACCGACGGTCAGCCGGTCTACCTGAAGGACCTCTGGCCGACCTCGGCCGAACTGCAGGCGACGATGACCGCGGCGGTCACCTCTGCGCACTTCGTGAAGCAGTATGCGGACGTCTTCCGCGGCGACGACCGCTGGCAGCAGCTCGACGTGCCGACGGGCGACCGCTTCTCGTGGGAACCGGACTCGACCTACGTGCGCAACCCGCCGTTCCTCGAGAACGTCACGATGGAGCCGGCGCCGCTGACGGACATCACGGGCGGCCGCGCCCTCGCGATTCTCGGCGACAGCATCACGACCGACCACATCTCGCCCGCGGGCAACATCAAGAAGGACAGCCCGGCCGGCAAGTACCTCATCGAGCACGGCGTGCAGCCGGTCGACTTCAACTCCTACGGCGCGCGTCGCGGCAACCACGAGGTGATGATGCGCGGCACGTTCGCCAACACGCGCCTCAAGAATCTGCTGGCGCCAGGCACCGAAGGTGGCTGGACGACCTTCCAGCCCGTTGGCGAAGTGATGGCCATCTACGACGCCGCCATGAAGTACAAGGACGCGGGCGTGCCGCTCGTCGTGCTGGCGGGCAAGGAGTACGGCTCGGGTTCGTCGCGCGACTGGGCGGCGAAGGGCACGGCGCTGCTCGGCGTCAAGGCGGTCATCGCCGAGAGCTTCGAGCGTATCCACCGCAGCAACCTCGTCAACATGGGGGTGCTGCCGCTGCTGTTCACCGGTGGGGCGAACGCCGCCTCGCTCGGGCTGACCGGCACCGAAGTGTTCGAGATCCACGGTGTCGCCGACGGGTTGCGTCCCGCCGGCACGGTGAAGGTGAAGGCCATCGGCGCGGACACGACGATCGAGTTCGACGCCTACGTCCGCATCGACACGCCCGAAGAGCTGGTGGCGTTCCGTCACGGCGGCATCCTGCCGTACGTGCTGCGTCAGCTCGTCGGCAAGCAGTAGCGCGTTGCGTTCTTCACGAAGGCACGAGGGGCACGAAGTCAAACTGCGGTTTGCTTCGCGTCACTTCGTGCCCTTCGTGGCTTCGTGATGTCCCTGTCCCTCCTCGAACTCTCCTCTGCACTCAAGGTCCGGGCGCTCGAACTCGGGTTCGACGCGTGCGGGATCGCGCCTCCTACCGGTCTTCCCGAACTGGCGTTCTACAACGAGTGGCTCTCCCGCGGCTACGCCGGCGAGATGTCGTTCCTCGCGAAGTCGGCCGACCTGCGTGCTGACGCGCGCGGCGCCTTGCCGTCGGCCCGCAGCGTCATTGTGCTGGCCACCCTCTACAACACCGAGCGGCCGTACTCCATCGAGGAGGCCGACCCCTCACGCGCCCAGGTGGCTCGCTACGCCTGGGGCGACGACTATCACCGCGTGCTGATGCGGCGTATGGACGCGCTGGTCGGCTGGATGCATGCGGTCCATCCCGCGTCGTTCGAGGCCGCGCCGTACGTGGACACCGGACCGGTGCAGGAGCGGGTGTTCGCGCAGCACGGCGGCATCGGCTGGATCGGCAAGAACTGCTGCGTGATCAACCAGGAGTTGGGGTCGTTCATCTTCCTCTCCGAGATCATCTGCAGCCTGCCGCTGCCGTGCGACAGCCCATCGCTTGACCAGTGCGGCACCTGCACCTTGTGCATTGAGGCCTGCCCGACGCAGGCGCTCGTGGCGCCGGGCGTGCTCGACGCGCGACGCTGTATCTCGTATCTCACCATCGAACAGCAGGGTGCGATACCGGACGATCTGGCCGCCGGTGTCGGCCCGCACGTGTACGGCTGCGACGTGTGCCAGGAGGTCTGTCCGTACAATGCCGTCTCGCCACGCTCGAACGACCCGGCCTGGTTGCCGCGTGCGGTCTGGGACCGGCGCTCCGTGCACGACCTCGTGCAGATGCCGGACGCGGAGCTGCGCGCGGCGCTGGTGGACAGCGCCATGACACGGGCGCGGAAGGCCGGCCTGCGCCGGAACTTCCAGCAGTCGGCGGCGCAGGCGTCGAAGGCGCAGGGCCCAGGCTGAGCGGGCCGGCACCGTGGAGTTTGCGAGCCGGAGGCCTTGGTTGGATACTGAGGGGCACCGGACGAGACGTGGATGTCGTCGGGTTGTTGCCAGGAGGCTGACGCTGTGAGTTCCCTTGCTCCCGCACTGCTGCTGTCGATGCCACAGTTGCTCGATCCGAACTTCGCCCGCACGGTTGTGCTGCTGTGCAAGCACAGCGAAGACGGCGCGTTCGGCCTCGTGCTCAATCGCCCGCTCGTCACCACCGGCACCGTGAGGGTGCACCTCGACCCGCCGGTCTCGACCGATCGCGAACTCGATCTCTGGATCGGTGGACCGGTCGAGCCGCAGCGCAGCTGGATTCTCGTCGGTGGCGGCCCCGAGCATCCCGAGGTGTCCGGCGCGGCCCAGATCGCCGATGGCGTCTATCTGTCGACCTCGCCCGCGCTGCTGCGTCGCCTGCTCGCGCCGGCACCGCCCCCGAACGCGCGCCTCGTCGTCGGCTACTCGGGATGGGGGCCGGGCCAGCTCGAACAAGAACTCACCGAGTCGTCATGGCTCCTGAGCGACGTCGATGCCGACCTGCTGTTCAACACGCCCGCCGAGCAGATGTGGGAAAAGGCCATTCGCCGGCTCGGCGCCGATCCCGGCGCGCTCACGATGTCGCGGGGCGTGCACTGAGGGGCGCAGGCGGTCGTCATCAAACCAACGCGCTGAGCCATCGGAACGCGCGAGCGCGGCAAGGACCTCGCGCCGCAACAGATCGCAGGTTGCCGCATTGCGGTAGAAGCGGCTCACCTTGGTGGTGATGCGCTCGGCAAGGCCGGCCGCTTCCGCAGGGTCGTGCCGGCGTGTGCTGTTGTTCATTGCTGTAGTGCTGTGGAGCGGGCTGCCGCTCGTCGCGCAGGATCGGCTGTATTTCGTGCGCGTGGTGGTGACCAGCGAGGGACAGCCGGTGCCGGATGCCACCGTGGTGGTCGGCGGCGCCAGTGCCGCAACAGACGCTGCGGGCCTGGTACGGCTCAGCACCGCCGGAGGCGCACAGCGGCTGACGGTGTCGAAGGGGGGATTTCTCGATGCGGTCGCGGACCTCACGGTCGAAGTCGGGGCAGACACCACGGTGACGGTGGAGCTGGTGCGCACACCGGACATGGACGAGGAGGTCGTCGTCGTGGCCTCGACCCGCACGGGTCGCCGTCTCGAGGACCAGCCCACCCGCGTCGAGGTGCTGAGCCGCGACGAGATCGAAGAGAAGATGCTGATGACGCCCGGTGACATCGTGATGATGCTCAACGAGATGGGCGGCCTTCGCGTGCAGGCGACATCGCCCTCCATCGGCGCCGCCACCATCCGCGTGCAGGGCATGAAGGGGCGGTACACGCGTGTCCTGAGCGACGGCCTGCCGCTGTTCGGCCAGCAGACGGGCGGCCTCGGCCTGCTGCAGATTCCGCCGATGGACCTGGGGCAGGTCGAGGTCATCAAGGGCGTGGCATCGGCCTTCTACGGGGCTGGAGCCATGGGCGGCGTGGTGAACCTGATCTCGCGCCGGCCGCGCACCGAACCCTCGTACGACGCGTTGTTCAATGCCTCGACGCTGGGCGCCACCGATGCCGTCATGTTCCTCTCGTCCGCCGCGCGCGAGGGGTGGAGCCGTTCGCTCCTCGCAGGCGGGCACGGGCAGGCGCAGGCTGATCAGGACGATGACGGCTGGGCCGACGTCGCCGGGTATCGCCGCGCGGTCGTGAGGCCGCGGGCGTTCTGGGACGGCGGCAGCGGACGCTCGGCTTTTCTCACGGCGGGCGTGACCTGGGAGGAACGCCACGGTGGAACGATGGACGACCGCGTGCTCCAAGCGACCGGTTCCTCCCATCTGGAGGCGCTCGACACCCGGCGGTACGACGTGGGTGGAAGCGGACAGACGATCGTGGCCGACCGGTTGGTCATGACCGCACGCGGGTCGGCCACCTGGCAGCAGCACGCACACACGTTCGGCGGTGTCGTCGAGCGCGACCGGCACGCCAACATCTTCAGCGAGGTGGCGCTGCGCGGCATGGCCGGGCCGTCTACCTGGGTGGCCGGCGTCGCCTACGAGCGCGATTCGTTTACGCCGCGAGACGTGCCTCGGTTCGCCTACACCTTCGATGTGCCTGGCGTGTTCGCGCAGTTCGACGTGCAGCCGGCGTCGTGGCTGGCCGTGTCGGCGGGTGGCCGCGTGGATGCGCACAGCGAGTACGGCACCTTCGTCAGCCCGCGCCTGTCGGCCCTGATACGCCGTGGCGCCTGGTCGAGCCGCGCGTCCGTCGGTCGCGGCTTCTTTCCGGCGACGCCGCTCACCGAGGAAACCGAGGCCGCCGGGCTCAGCCGGCTCGCCGTGCCGGCGCCACTTGATGCCGAGCGCGGCACCAGTGCCTCGGTGGACGTGACGCGCGCCTTCGGCCCCAGCGCGATCACCGCCACGGTCTTCGGCTCCCGAGTCACCGATCCGCTGCGCGTGGAACGGGGGACGTCGTACACCCTCGTCAACCAGGCGACCGCTGCAACGAACACCGGACTGGAATTGCTCGGCACCTGGCGGCACGGTGCGTATGTGGCCACCGCCAACTATGCCTGGGTCCGATCGCGTGATGGCAACGGCGCGGCGCGCCAGGACGCGGAACTGACGCCACGGCACAGCGTCGGGCTGGTCGGGATGTGGGAGAGCCAAGAGACCGGGCGCGTCGGCCTCGAGCTCTACTACACCGGCCGTCAGCGCCTGGACGAGAACCCGTACCGGGACGTCTCCCGGCCCTACGTCGTCGTGGGCCTGCTGGTCGAACGGCGTGTCGGCCGGGCACGTCTGTTCGTCAATGGCGAGAACCTGACGGATGTACGACAGACGCGGTGGAATTCACTGCTGCGACCCGCGCAGGGGCCTGATGGCCGCTGGACCGTCGATGCGTGGGCGCCGGTGGACGGGCGGGTGGTGAACGGCGGCGTGCGCGTCTCGTTCTGACGGTCGCGTCACGCGCTCCACACGGCGCAGCGTGGGAGGCGGCGCGGCGGCTACATCCACCGACGAGGAAAGGGCAGACCGCGAGACCAGAAGGGGCGCAGGCTGGGGGGAGGGTAGACGACGCCTACGGCACGTCAACGCGGACGCTGGTGATGTCCGTGCCGGTCATGAGCAACAGGTTCTTGTCGTTGCCTTCGAAGCAGGCGTACTCGATCGGCACGTAGTCCTTCGGCGCGCGGGCGAAGCCATACCAGGCCACCGTCCACGGCTGCGTCAGCACGTTCTCGTCCGTAATCGTCGCTTCGTAGTGGATGGTGTTGGCGTCAATCGGCGTATAGCGCTCCGTCACGCGATACGCGTCGCTGTGCGGGATGCCGTGTCCGGTCGACAGCGCTTCCGCACCCGCCGTGCCGTCGTTCCCCTGCGATCCCATGATCCAGTTGTTCTCGAAATTGTTGGTGAAGTTCGTCACCTCGACGACCAGGGTGTTCCCCTCCCAGTGCCCGCGTGAGACACCGAGCGCCTTGCGGATTGAGGGGGCGAGCGGTGCCCGGTTGTCGAGCGGGATGGTGCGCGTCAGGTGGCTCTGCTCGTAGAACATCACGACCGCCCCGGGCTTCTGGAGGATCTGGTAGCCGACCACGACCTGCGGAATGGTGATGCGAGGGACGCCGGGCGACAGACAGAGGACGCGCCCGTCGAGATGCTGGACCTCGGTCTGACGCGCCATGATTGCCTTGCGCCTGGCCAGCGCCTCGGGCCGGAGCGGAATCTTGCCATCGGCCGGATCGACCGTGGCGGGGCGGACAACGGCTCCCTCGGGCAGCTTGGCGCGCTCGTTCACGCCGAACATGTATTCGCCACCGGCACGGTTCACCGTTCGGGTCACCGCGGGTACGAGCGGCGTTTCGACATTGCGTGGCAGCGGGATGCCGACGTAGAGCCCTGAGATGTCGGGCTGCCCGTCCGGCGTGCGTGGTGGAACGTAGGTGCTGACCGGTCGCGTGTACGGCGGATAGTCAGCCGGTGCCGGCCGTGGAGCGCCCGACGCTGCGCCGTTTCCCTGCGCCACTCCACCGCCCTGCGCCATCGTGAGACAGGGAATGACCAGCGCGCCCGCGAGAAGCCCGACCATCCGCAGTGTCATTGCCATAATCCAGTCACCAAGACTCGGACATCCTACCCTCTGCCGGCGCGTGGCCGCGACGCAATGTCAGGCTGGCGAAGGTCCACAACCCGGCACTCTCTGCCATGGAGCTCGATGACGTCGATCTCCGCGACGAACACGTCGGCGGATGGGCGGTTCGCGTCTAAGATGGCGCCGTTGACCTTCCGCGCCGGATCACTGGAGCCCGCATGCTGCGCCTGACCACGCCGCTTCGCCTCGTCATCGTTGTCGCCATTGTCTCGGGCGTCGTCGTCGCGCAGCGTCCCGCGCCCACATCGGCCGCCGCGGGGGAGTGGCGCTACTACGGCGGTGACGCTGGCAGCTCGAAGTACTCGGCGCTCACCCAGATCACGCGCGCCAACGTGAATCGACTCGACGTGGCGTGGCGGTGGAGTTCGGTCGACAACGAGATCGTGAAGACCAGCCCGGCACGCCCGGGCATGTATCAGGACACGCCGATCATGGTGAACGGCGTCCTCTACACGACGACGTCGCTCGGCGTGTACGTGGCGATCGACCCGACCACGGGTCGCATGCTCTGGAAGTACGACCCCGAAATCTACAAGGGCGGCGGCCGCCCGCCGAACCTCGGCTTCACGCATCGCGGCAGTGCGTACTGGACCGATGGCACGCGTCGCCGGATCATCAGCGGGACCCACGACGCCCATTTCGTGTCGATCGACGCGGAAACCGGCAAGCCGGACCCGGCGTTCGGCGACAACGGCCGCGCAGACGTCATCGCCGATCTGCCGTACGCGGAGCGGATGCGCAACTACGCCATCAATTCCACGCCGGTCGTCGTGAAGAACGTCATCATCTCGGGAGCGAACATCACCGACGGCCCGCTCGTGAAGGAGCAGCCACGCGGCGACGTGTTCGGGTTCGACGTGCGAACGGGCAAGAAGCTGTGGACCTTCCACTCGGTCCCGCAGAAGGGCGAGTTCGGGTACGACACATGGGAAGAGGGCGCGGCCGAGTACACGGGGAACACGAACGTCTGGTCGATGATCAGCGTGGACGAGGAACTGGGCTACGTCTACCTGCCATTCGGCACGCCCACGAACGACTATTACGGCGGGCATCGGCCTGGCGCCAACCTGTTTGCCGAGAGCCTCGTCTGCCTCGACGCCGCGACCGGCAAGCGCGTCTGGCACTTCCAGGCGGTGCACCACGGGCTCTGGGACTACGACTTCCCGACCGCGCCGAACCTGCTGGACATCACCGTGAACGGGCGCCGCATCAAGGCGGTCGCGCAGGTGAGCAAGCAGGGGTTCGTGTACGTCTTCGACCGTGTGACCGGACAGCCGGTCTGGCCGATCGAGGAACGTCCCGTGCTCTCGTCGAACGCGCCGGGTGAGAAGACGCATCCGACGCAGCCGTTCCCAACGATCCCGCCGCCGTTCGACAAGCAGGGGCTCACCGACGACAACGTCGTCGACTTCACGCCGGAACTGCGTGCGCAGGCGCTCGACGTGCTGAAGCAGTTCGATCGCGGTCCGCTGTTCACGCCGCCGACGGAACGCGGGTCGGTGCAGATGCCGGGCAACGTCGGTGGCTCGGACTGGGGCGGCGCCGGCGTCGATCCCGAGACCGGGTTTCTCTACGTCCCCTCGCTGACCAGCCCCATCGTCGTGCAGCTCGTGAAGGGAGACCCTGCAACGGGCAACATGCGGTTCCGGCGCGGGGGGTTGCAGAACCTGCCGACGCTCGACGGCATCCCGCTCTACAAGGGTCCGTACAGCCAGGTCACCGCCTACGATCTCAACCGCGGCACGATTGCGTGGCAGGTGCCCATCGGCGAGGGACCGCGCAATCATCCGCTGCTGACGGCTCTGAAGCTCGGACCGCTTGGCAACGGCACGCGCGGCGCGCCGCTCGTCACCGGGTCGCTCCTGTTTGTGAGCCAGGCGTCGGGCGGACTGGGCCGCGCGGTGGCGCTGAAGGTCGGGAACCGGGAGCTGACGGAATTGCTGCCCGAGTCCCCGAAGTTCCGGGCGTTCGACAAACGCACCGGCGAGATGGTGTGGGAGAAGGAGCTGCCGTTCGGGCCGGCGGCGGCGCCGATGACCTACATGGCCGGCGGCAAACAGTACGTGGTGCTGGCGATCGGGACCGGGATCAACGCGGAGCTGGTCGCGTACGCCCTTCCGTAATATTCTTCGTTCGAAGGTCGGGTGCAGGGTCCGTCAACGACAGAAGGAAGAGGGCTGCAATGGGCGCAGAGCCAGGAACACCTGGTCGGCGATCGAGTGCGATCAAGAAGGGCTTCCTTGGATTCGCCGCGGCGGTTGTCGTCGTCGGCGTCATCGGCGGCGGCTACTGGGCCCTGGCGTGTCCCTGTGGCGGCGTTCCGGGCTTCGCGTTGCGCGGTGAGGTGCACCGCGAACCGGTCCAGGACTGGCGATTCGCGAACGACGTGTCGCTGTGCCAGATTCAGATTGATGCCGGGTCGCTGCCGCACTCAGTGAACTTGAACTGCATGGCCACGCCCGCCGGCGACCTCTTCCTCAGTTGCTCGGCTGGAACACGGAAGTACTGGTGCCAGCATGTTGGCGCCGACCACCCGGGCCGCCTGCGCCTGAACGGCACCGTGTACCCGGTCGTGCTGAATCGAGTGTCCGACCCCGCCACGCTCGACGCTGCGTGGGCCGCCAGAGTCGCGAAGCTTCAGAACCCCGAGGTGCAGGCGCTCCAGCCCCCTGGAGCCACACCGTCCCCCGACGCCAGGCGACCCGACACCTGGTGGTCGTTCCGGGTACGCTCGAGGGCGTCGAGCTAGCGCGGGTTGCCTGTTGTCAGGGTTCATCCTGACACCTTTGTCTCTGGTTCCGGCGCGACGCGTTGCGGTAACGTCGGCACATGCACAAGCTTCGATTGCTCCTCGCAGCCGTGGTCGTGTCTGGTAGTGCCGCCCTGTACGCCCAGTCAGGCGGCGACGCCGCGCTCTTCGAGCGGATCCGTGCAGAGGGGATGGATCACTCGCAAGCCGACGCGCTCTTCGAGACGTTGACGGTCGACATCGGCCCGCGCCTGACGGCGTCACCCGCGCACAAGCGCGCGGCGGAGTGGGCGAAGGCGCGGCTCACCGACTTCGGTCTGAGCAACGCGCATCTCGAACCGTGGCAGTTCGGTCGCGGCTGGGAAGCGCAGCGCGTCGTCGTGGAGATGCTCGAGCCGCGCTACCTGCCGATCATCGCCTACGCGGACGGCTGGTCGCCGTCGACGGCGGGCGAACTCTCGGGAGCGCCGGTGTTCGCGGGCGACAAGACGCCCGAACAGCTCGAGACGATGAAGAGCTCGCTCAAGGGCGCTATTGTCCTCACGCAGCCGCTCTTCGACAACTTCGTGCGCAAGGATCGCCCGAACCCGAGCGACGCTAGCTATCAGGCGAACTCCGCCGCGTATGCCACCAGCGTCAGCCGTCCGGCGACGCCAGCACGCCCGCAGGGCGAGACCGCCGCGCAGCGCGCGGCCCGCATCTATCGTGATGCCGGCGCCGGCGCGCTGCTGAAGCCGACCATCGGCGAACACGGCACCGTCTTCGTTACCGGACGCGACGGCGGTCCCGGCGCGGTGCCGTCGCTGTCGATCGCCAGCGAGCACTACAACATGCTGCTTCGCTACGCACAGCGCGGCATCCCGGTGAAGCTGCGCGTGAGCGTGCAGGCGGCGTGGTTCGACAACGACAACGGCAACGCCTACAACGTCATCGCCGAACTGCCTGGCACCGACCCGGTCCTGAAGGACGAAGTCGTGATGATCGGCGGCCACCTCGACTCGT